>Ga0157368_1000580_pt1 | contig 16925 bp, 22 predicted proteins | sample AttbisABBM3_FD_113146 | JGI IMG/M metagenome (GOLD analysis project Ga0157368, IMG submission 113146) | Fungus gardens microbial communities from leaf cutter ant in Botucatu, State of São Paulo, Brazil - Atta bisphaerica ABBM3 | ecosystem: Host-associated > Fungi > Mycelium > Unclassified ...
AGTAGTTACACTGTAATTTGCTAGTCTGATAATCGACAAAGATAATCTCTTATTGAACTTGATCTCTGGTGTTTAATGGCAACACACCAATCAGTACTCACTTCCACTTGGACTTTCTTCTCTTCATCTGAAATTGCGACCATGCGGCAGACAGATGGCGCAGTACATAAGCTGAAGCCAAGGTCGTTCCACAAGTCCACTCATCTCCAAGTCTATCCTGCAGACTTCCACTCCGGTATGAACCGCGCCTGACAAGTAGCAATGTGGTGTACATGCTCTCTGACATCATTGTCTAGGCTCTTCTAGCCTCATAGACTATTCTAGGCCTATGACATCATCTCACATGACTTCCAGGTCACGTGCCCTTCTCCCATTGTAGACTAATAATATAACTAACTATCTATATCTTATCTCTGTTCTTACCAAAGTCTGTCCACTCTTTCGTCTTATAACAGGAGAAGGTAATAATAATAGACAAAATTACACTTGGTAGATGTTGTAGCAACCACTAGTCACAAAGACCAATAGCAACACAATCAATAAATCTCTCAGTAGGATATCAAGTAGGGATCACAAGAGAACTCGACAAGGAGTCCCTACTATATTGCTATCCTATTTATACTATTATATATGGTCTGTGCTACAACTGTGCTTCTACTGTGCAACCTACCCTAAAGTCCATGTGTCATCCATGAGTGTACCATGTATACACCATAAGGTAGCAATACAGTTAACATGCTCCTTAATGTCATTGTTCAGACTCTTTCTGACTTCTCTAAACTCTTCTAGACTATAGACCCTTCTAGGCCCTATGACATAATGTCATGTGACTTCCAGGTCACATGCCTTCTCTCACTCACTATAGACTAATAATATACTACTGTCTTATCTATATCTTATCAAAGTCTGTCCATACTTTATTATATCATAATAGTAGAGGTTAGTAGTAAGGAGTTGCAGAGTTAACTGGATGAGTTTTATAGGGTAGGTAGCAGTATTTGACATTCTAAAAGAGAAGAGAACTCTATAGACTTTGATAGTAGTATTAGAGTTGAAATAATAGATCCTCTTACAATATTCTTCAATTGTTCTACTGTTCAGAAGTACTATTTTCTCACTTTCAGAAACAAGAATTGTAAGTCTCTTCAGTCTAGCTACTTTACGAGTAGTAATTGGCTTTCTTAAGTGAGTCATATTATATACACATTATATACTAGGATAACTAGAGCTATTCTTAACTATACTCCTATTGGGAAGTATAGACAGTATTTTTCCTGTAGAGTGTACCTAATTTCTATGTGGCTATTTTCAAGTGGAAATATATTAATATATCTTTGTAAAGTGTTTTAGGTTTGCTCACAGTCTATTGATTGATTTTTACCAATTAAGAACTTTGTTAACTTCTTGTAAGAGTATCCAAGTATATTTGCCTTTTCTTCTTAAAAAAAAACCTCTCTCTCCTTCTAAGCCTCTATAAGTGTTCAAATAGCTTGCATTTTGTTTCTGAAGATAGTTTTCTCAGTTTTATTTCTTTTGACTCTGTATTCTTAATATAATAGGTCTTTTTGTAAACATAGACATATAATTAGTGGGTTAGTTATGAACAACCTTTATTTATATTTTTCTTAATTTCTATTAATTCTAATAGTATCTTTCTCTTCTATCAAGCACTATGTAATAAATTGTTGACTAAAAATATATGGACCAACACTTAGAGTATAAAAGATAGACTCAATTATAGTAAAAACTCTATCAAGTTCTCTTGTATTACTCAATACATGAATTACACTTTTAGTCCAGCTCAGAGACTTAAGTCATAACATATGTAATAGTAGATAAGAAATATTTCACTTTAAATATATTAATCTTGCTAGAAGTTTGATTGTAATATGTAATCATTGTGGTCATTGAACTACTCAAGTAGCAATAGGATACTTACTTGTAAAAGTAAGTATTGTTAATGAGGGACATTTTCATCACTTAGAATAACTCTATCTATTTCACAGTAGGTATCCAATATTAGTTTCACATGGATCTTTGTAAACTTACCTAAGTGCTATTACAACATAAGTATATGAGAAAATGGTCTTTATAGCAGAATAGAACCATCTATAATGACAATGTCTTGATCACCTCCAAGGTACTTGGTTTGAGCTTCTTTTAACAAAATGTCAGTTCCTCCTGCAATGAATAACAAATTCTCACATGAGTTGTTCTGTGAGAAAAACATGTCAAAAACAGTGTTGTGTTGGAAGGAACAAATGCACAGCAGCATGGTGCAGTGTGGACAACTGGCAACCACTTACCTGTAGTGAATACTTTAATGGAGAGCTGAGGAAGTGTGCGCAACGACAAGTAGTTTAACCTATGCCAAAATTTTACATTGACTACCTAATTATAACTACTGATTGTGGGCCATACACTTACTAAGCGGAATACTGAACAACACAACATACGTTGTTTTCGACGGCTCTGAGCACGAGCTTTTGATTCCTTGTATTTTGCAACTCACCCCAATGACCGCTTTTGATCTCGCTACTGAAGCGGGAGTCGAGGCCTATCTCACCAACACTCCCTATGCTTGTACTCGAGCAGAAACCTTGACAGGTGGAATAGGAAACTGGGCTTTTAGACTTTACTTGTGTCAACCTTATCTAGGCAAACACACACTTGTGCTCAAACACGGTAAATCCTACATTAAAAGCATGCCAGACCATTCGTTCGACGTTCAACGACAGGTAAAGGTTCAAAAGGAAAAAAAAAAGCATTTCAGATACTTAATCATCGACTTGTTATAGTTATTCGAAGTAGAAGCACTAAGGAGAGTTCGTGAATGGACACCCGCTACAGCGTTCATAACGGTTCCCAGCGTATATCACTATGACAACAAAGAACAAGCCATCATCATGAGCGATTGCGGTTCCGATTCTATGACATTGAAAGAATACATGCGAAAGGGTCGATGTTCAATAGAAACAGCCCAGAAAATTGGGAAGGAAGTAGGTGATTTTGTGGGGAGGTTGCATTTATGGGGGAAAGATAACCCAGATGTGTGTGAATTTTTTGATGCGAATCAACAAGCCAAAGTTCTGTCCAGTTGGGTTTATTATGGGCGGCTTTTATCTACGTTGGATGATGATGATTTGGAGATAATGCAAGATCCAGAGGCGGCTCTGAGTGAGGAGGAGAAAGGAGCATTAGAACGGATTGCCGAGGAATCGGGCCAGGCTATGAGAAAGATCACTGGAATGGTATGCGTTTTCAGGTTTTTTTTTTTGGCTCTTGTTCAATGACTCTTGCAGTTGGTCATGGGTGATCTCTGGCCAGGCAACCTAGTTCTCAAATTTGACGAAGGGGACCATGTTGAGCAAGTTTTCATCCTAGACTGGGAGTTTTGCAGGCCTGGAATACTAGGGATGGAACTTGGACAATTTTGTGCAGAACTCGTTCTGTTGATGCGGTTCAATTCGGAAGAGTGCGGAGAGACGGCAAGATGTATTATGGACGCATTCCTGCAAGAGTATAGTGGGCAAGTGACACCTGACATGGAGATGTGGCGGAGAATGATTGTTCATTTGGGTACACATATGGTGACGCTGACACCGATAATGGGGTGGGGAGACAAGGCCAAAACGCAGCAAGTTGTGAAGGAAGGAGTCAAGTTGGTTCTGGAAGGGTATGCAGCAGAGGAAGAGTGGCTGGGAAAGTGTGTGCTCAATAAATAGTGATGGCCACGGTAGGAGAGAGAGAGATTGTATTGTGCATTTCATATGGATTTACTAGCTACTTGTACAAGATCATGGAACAAGAGTCTCGCCGACAGTGAAATGGACATGGTCTCCCTCGCCGAGGGTGAGTCGGACGGGGAGACGAGGGTCGATACGGACGGGGGCACTAGTGCCAACGTAAAAGTCGCCGCGGGTGAAGCCTCTAGTGATAGCAGCGGCCTCCTCGTCAGTGAGCTGGCGGGGGCGCTTTGCAGGGCGAAAAGTGGAGGTTGAGGAGCCAGTGAAAGCGGTAGAGTAGTCGTAATACTGCTGCTGCTGGAGGGTGGCGTAGACGGGGGGCGGTGGGAATTGAACGGTGTTGGGGGTCGGGGCATCGGGATCGGGGTACGCACATGATGCGCCGAGGCCGCGCTTGAGGCAGCTCTGGCACGGCAATACCTCACTGCACCGAGTCTTGCCGGAGTGACACGCCACACACGCCCGCCGGACCGAAGGTCCCTTGGCTGTCTCCCGTCAGCCCGTCCGTCGCCGTTACCTGATTCCTGATTCCTCTGCTCACTCACCTTTCCTAGGCCCCTCCCCAGGCCCTCCCACATGCACGTCTCCCGCTGCTGCTGCTGCATGACCCTGCGCCAGTTGTTGTAGCTGCTGTGACTCCAGTGACGTCTGCCCGTCCTGCCCCGGTTCGTCTGGAGGAAGCGCCGACATGTTGCGGACTTGCGGATGAAACGGCGGGCAACGCCTGCTCCTCGCCGGTCAACACCCACCCCACGGCTTACCTAATTCTCGGCTATCCACTTCCCCGGTCCCCGGTCTCCGGTCTCTTTTCTTCTCCATGAACGACCTCTTTTCATCCGCAGAGGCCGATCATCTCCTCGACTTTCTCGACAGTTTTTGGCTCGATGAAGCCACAGACCATCCCCCTTACCCTAATCCTCATCTCGACTCTGCTCCCCCATCCACCTCCAAGCGCTCTACACGCCCACCACCACGCCGTCCCCCTCCTCGTCCCCGTCTAACCATCGACAGCGACGACCCAACTCCTCGCCAAAAGTCCCTCCTGTCTACCCCACAAAAACGTCTCAACCACATCATGTCAGAGCAGAAACGCCGCAATGCCATCCGAGATGGCTACGCTCAGCTCATCTCCCTCCTTGCCTCCGGCGACTCCGTCCCTGCACTTCCCATGCCCACCCGTGGAAGACCCAAAGGCAGCGGCAGTCGCGCCAAGGGTCAAACCAGAGGCAAGAGCGGCGTCTTGTTCCGTGCCGTTGAATATTGTCGCTGGCTTGAACAAGGCCGCGATGCTCTCCTCCAAGAAGTTTTGCGCCTCGAAGCAGCAGTAGACAATCCTTATTGACCTAGAACCTGATGCTGTAATCATACTAGGGGCTTATTAACTATATATAATACATGCACCCATTATCCCAGGATAAAATCAAGCACAACAATCTCATCCCCACTCCTCTTGTAGATCCCTCGCCAAAAAGTCATCATCATCAAATTCTTCTTCTTCCATCTCCTCATATCCCGCTTCTCCAGAATCATGTTGCATATTTGTCCCAAGCAATCCCATCCGCTTCGTCTTTGGCCTCTCTTCACTCGTTTCCAGTTCCTCTGCAGTAATCCCTTCTTTCAACCTCGAATTACGATCCGCTGCCATCTTTTTCCGTTTCGCCAATGGCGATCGTAATGAATCATTCAAAGGCGTACTACTTCTCAGCCGTTTTCTTTTCACTCGCGGCGTGTTGTTCGTACTACAATAAATTAGATCCTACTATTCCTTGGTAAATTGAAAATGCATACCTTGCACTCGCCACACTGCTTTCATCTGTCAACTCATCGTCACTCTTCATACGCTCATCAACACTTTCATCATCGCTCTCCATCATGGCAGCCTCAACCTCATCATTGATATCATTCCAATCAATCTCTTCGAGGTGTAGCGCACCTAGTGCTCTGCTACCACTCCCTTCCATCTCTGCCTCTTCTTGAGTAGCCTTGGCTTTCAGCTCTACCGGCTCAAGATCCCAATCGTCCGCGTCAGGTTCCGGATCCGACGAAATTGGATGATCCGATGCCGGCGAGCTGTTCGAGGCATAGAACAGGTAAGGCTCTTCATCCTGTCGTCTCCAGAGCGCAATAGAATCATTAAACCACTCAGCATGCACAATCTTGATTCCACCGCGCTTTCTTGCTGTTTCAACTTTTTTGGTTCCACACTGCAGAAACTGGCTGTCAGCCCCCACCTCGCCTCTGCTATGGATACCAAATCTTACCTTGGCCGTGACAACATGCGTTACTTCGGGGGTAAGATCAGTGTGGCACTTAGCTCCAAACATATGTGCGAGTTTCCAAAAGTCGGTCGTCTCTTGCGGAATATCCAGGGGGATAACGCCAGAGAAGACAATATGAACATCTGCGAGCACCTCGGAGCGTATCCAAGGTATTATTTTCTGTGCCACATATCGCGTCGGTGATTCTGAAACAATAAGAGAATGCACCGACCGTGACATCATGGGATCTATCCAGGGACCGAAGGTTCCCAGGTTTCTCAGGTGGTCGCTGATCATAGGATTCAAAGAACCGCTGATGTACTTCGTTTAACAGCTGCGGGTTAAAAGTCATCCATCAACTTTCCCAGCAAATCAAATCTCACATGGGGAAACAGACCTTCTCTATCCGGCTTAATTCTTTGTCGTCGTTCTTCAGCAGAGCTTGTTTAGGCTTCTCTGGCTGATGGGGGATGATGACATTCTCATTTTCTGCTAATTTCTCGCTCGCCGATGACCGTTTCTCAGAAGGGATTTCCTGTGAGATATCATGACTGGTTTCGTGGGTCGTACCTTCCAACTCTTCCTGTTTCTTTGCGAGTGGTCGCTTCTCAAGTTGCTCGTCCAAAGCTGCATTGTTGGTTGAAAGCAAAATCTTTTGCTCAAGCTCGGCTTTCTCGATATCCTCGTGTGGTAAAGAGTCGGACGGGCCAAACTGTACAATTTCTGATATTGCAGTGTCAGCACTGAATATTGAAGAGGGCATAGTTGTTTACTGGAAGAGGCCTGGAGAGTGGCGGCGGCGGCGGCGGCGGAAGACGGGGTCAGGGGTGCAATCTTGGCAAGGAAGCTCGAGTTGATATCGCCAATGCCAATGAAGAAATCGTCTACAAAATGAGTGAGGTCGCTCCAAACATGGGTAGGAGTTGCTCACAAGGGATAACTTTGATTAAGTTAGGGCTCCATTCCCATACATCCGCTCTATCGTCAATAATAACAACCATTGAGGTATCGCATGGGAACAATCGTTGTAAACTCTTTTGTGTCATGCCTACGAAGCTTGGTATAGGTACAGCAATAGAGATAGAATTTACTCACTTCCACTCTCATCGCGACTCAATATTCGTCCCTTAAAAAAATTTCCGTCAGGGTCAACGGCAGCGCACACTTCCTCTGCATAGGCGCGTGTACCCATAGTATACACGTGCATGTCATACTTGCTAGCTGTCTGCCGAAAGAACTCCTGCCAGCCAGGTCTTCGGAGATGAAAGCCAGAATTAGTGCATACCTATAGTGTAGTGGATTGACTTATACCTTGGTTTAATATAATACATACAACCCTCGTTTTCGACCACCTTGTGCTTCCCTTTCGATCGCTGAGGACCCCTCATATGTGGTGGTGTAACGAATGACTCGGGCCCGAGACGGAACTTTTTGACGTCCTTGAGAGCCTCCCAGTTGGGATTGCATTCGTTGTCAGAATCGTCATCGGAATCATCAGATTCTTCAGAGTCGTGTGGCGTAGTGGATGACTTCTCCACCTGACGCGCCTCCCAAGCTTCGCCCTCTGCTATCCATTCACCGACAGTGGGATCAACAGTCGCGTGTACAATAGTTTGATCAAGATCAACGATGAGAGAGAGTTTACGAGACTTGAGGAGATGTTGAGCTGTTTCGTGTTCTATCCGCTGAGCCTCCTCGAGAGAGACAGTCGGACCAAATGCAGAATGCGTCATTTGAATGTGGGCGCGAGATGTATCGGAAAAACCTGTGTAATCAATACTGGACCAGCAGTTAACTAAAAAAGTAGAATAATTTCATCGATTTTCACACTTTGTCATATCTCTGCCACAAAGCACGCAGAGGCCACCAAGTTGGATACCGTGCTTGCATGGCTCGGTAACAACGAGAGCCGGCTGGTCCTTTGCTCTGTTTTTGGAGATGACATCGCCAGGCTTAATCTTCCAGACGTCGAGAGTACCTTCTATCGCGGCATCCCAGGTCCCAAATCGGGTTTCTGGGTTGGCGCCTGGAGCCTTTGTAACGTGAACGAAGGAGTAGGTGAGAAGGCGAGTTCCGCGTTGGAGGCTGTCTGCAGGTTTCGCCTCGAGGGCGACGACTTTAATGGGAAAAGGAAAAGAGGGCGGGAGAAAAAGCTCGGTAGGGCTGGCCTGAGCCATGTTAATCTCGGCAGAGCTCTTCAAGACAAACACGTTTGTTCTCCTCCAACAATCAACAATGCCACACATTCCTATTCCCCTTTAGGAAATCCTTGTTGGAATAATCAACAAGGTCGCCAAGGCTATCCGCGCTGTTCTGCTCTACTCTGCTGGAATAAATACCAGCATGGACATTTATTTGCTGGCCAGCCAATGCCATCTTTCTTCAACTCTGTTAAACGCTTTCTTCCTGCCTTTCTGACAGGCAACGCCCTTCAGCTCTACTCCAGGCGGTACCCTTCTTGCTTCTTTCTTCGCCTTCCTCTCCTGGTTTACCTGGACTATATCTGCCCCTGCCTCGCAGTCGAGGATATAATCTGTCTCCGACGCGTATGTATTATTAACGTCGTGTGCTCTACCAGATAGTGACTATGGCTGTAGGTGAATAAAGCGTTCTTTTTTATTACACATGAGCCATCAATATGGCGGCGCTTTTTATCGCGCATGAATCATCACCCTGTGATGTACTTGCGCCCAACTTTTGACTATTCCAACAAGGACACATACTATGAGGCTGAGCAGATCGTCACACGGACTATTTCGCTCGACGATAATTGGCGCGCCAATCAGCCAAAGGTCATTACTCGGATGCTCCTCGAGACTCACTATGAGGTACTTGGCATGTCACTACTTCCTGGTGGCAAGTACATGGTGGCTTCTATCAAGGATAAGGGCAACTACCGCTACTATTTTATCCTCTATATCCTCGATCACCCTTCCGGTCCACGAGCCATCGCTCGGGTCCAAACCTTTGCCAAAGTCTTTCGCATCCAGACTCGGTACATGGAGATTCTTGGTAAATCCAGTATTCTTATAACCTGCGTGCGGCGACGTTTTCATAACGGTGCTCCTCTCGAGTGCGTTTATCACTGTTACTTTTATACCATTCCATCTGTTCATATTCCACTCTACTCAGTATTAATCTCTCGGAGATGAGCCACAAGCACCCACTTGATGTACCCCCCTTCTTCTCTGAGGTCCTGATGTACTATATCCCCATGAATGTCCTTGAATATATTGGCGACCCCAACATTATCTGGGGTTCGTCTGAGCATGTGCGCAGGCTCCTCGAGCAGAACGATGGGCCATTCCGTTTTCTAACCTCCATTGAAATTGATGGCGAGATTGGCCACCTTGCCTCATTCGAGAACGACGGCGCTCCCTGGGTCGTTATCGTGACAAAGGATCTGTACATCTCCTTCTACAATTGTGGAATGCCCCATCCGATCCATCTCAAATGTACTGAACATCCAGATTTTGACTACGAAGTACGCACATCTCCATAGTTCCTCCTCATTTCGTTTGACCATCATCTCCAATAGCCTATTCGCGCAATCCTTCCACTTCCCAAACAAAAACAAATCCTCGTCGTTCGCCAGTGCATAATAATAGCTGATCACGAAGAGTGGACGATCGAACTCTACGACTTCCCCGTCGCGCACGCTGTACAAGAACCCACACACTACATCATTCTCAAATACGCCCTTCCTTACACTCTCCTCAAAGTCCTCATTTCTGAACCTCTGATACCCGACCCCTCCCCCAAATCCCCTAAACTCCAAGACGGACCTCTGCCACCTGTCTCGGTTTACTTCCAGTCATGTAACCCTTGTGGTCTGATGCACTTCAGCATGTGGCCCATGTGGCACCGAAAGTCAGATGGGGAGATTCAATACATTTCGAAGTATATCGTAGATCCTGCCCCTCTTCCAGGGGGACCAACACCGGAATGGGAACTCCTCAGAAGAGAGGCACAGAGACACTATTCACATCAGTCATGTCATCAGACTGATCCTCAAGTTGTGCATATCCTCCCTGGAAACTATCGTGCAGTCTACTATACAACCTCTCAGGATGACAGGAGAATCTCTCCGTCCATGCTTAGACTCCGACGATATCTTTCTCCTGAAGTCCAAAAACTTGCATATCCTGAAAGACCCGGAGATAACTCACTGACATTCATGCGTACAGAACGCCCTTTCCACCCGAGTGGTCTTTATGGGACCATTGAAGTTGAATTGGAGGACACCAATGCCTTCCATAAGGGGATCAATGCAATTGCCTGGGATGAGAGTATAGGACGTGTATGTATTGCTGTCAAAGGAGAGCTCGGTGTCCGGATACTTGACATGGGCTTGACGGTTGAGCCAGATCAGAGATTCGCCGGATGGAAAAAAAGAATGTCTCAAGAGATCGCAGAACAAAATTGTTGGCACTCCAAAGATTGTTTACATACTCACTTTGCATCCAGTTGGCCTAGTTTATGGGAGTGGTTGGGCTTTGGTAGGGATGAAACACTGTAATGATAATTAATAATCTTTGTTGCGGCATGTATTACAAAGCTGCTATTACTACACATGGCAACATGGGATGAAACAAGAAGCTAATCGAGTTCCATCCACTGCGTAGTAGGAACGAGCACAAGGGAGGGTGCCAGCTCAAACCAAACAGAGAGCGTTGATCAATAAACGCTTCAAAAGATCTAGAGATCATAATGATAGCAGAAAATCCAAGGAGCCCACAGAGAATAAAACTTGAATGGAGTGTACAAACAGAATCAAAGATCAGAAGTCAAGGACGAATGAAATTAAACAAGAACATCTCCTTACGCGTACCTCAGTATCGCACACGGGAGCTCAAAACCGCTGCATAAATGAACTTGATGAAGCCTTGTCTTTGCGACCATCTTTGTCCTTCTCTTTCTTCCCGACTCCAAGCATAGGCGCAGTCAGACTCAACTTTCTTTTCGCCCGCTTGAATCCACTAATCGGTGAATTTGTGGCCGTAACACCACTAAAAACATGTCTTGATGAAGGCAGGGATGAGGTAGCAGGCAAAGATGGTGCAGATTTGGAAGGTGAATTTGAATGAAATTCCAAAAGAGAGTTATTTAAACTTGCCCGAGGGTAATGTCCATTGACATGATTTGGCGGGTCACTGATTTCCGGCTCCAGGGCATCCATTCCATTCTTGATTGATAGATTATGCTTATGAGGACTTTCAAAGGACAAGGCAGGAAGTGGATCTATTATAGCCGGCAAATGTCTCGCTCGGTTGGGTATGGAAGCCAAGCTAGCGTCTGCCGTAGCAGGCCTTGGAGTGACATGTAAGCGAGTGTTCGGTATCACATTTCCCCGGTGATCCAATGATGCTCGAGAACGAGGGCTAGGCATTAGAGACAACTTCTGTGAAGGAGAAGAATCTATTTGGTCCGTTGACTGTGATGATCTGGAAAAGGACTTTGGAAGAATGGGTGGAGGCGAAGAAGAAACTGTTGTAGCTGGAGATGACAAGGTAATCGAGGGGCCCGAGGAAGAACTATCTTGTTGTGTCGCGCTGGAAGAGGTGTGTGACGAAACAACAGTAATTGCTTGGGGAGGCTCCAGGTTAGGACTCTTAGGTAACGAACCGTGAGTCACTGCTGTCTGAGAGGGTCGCCGTTTTACGTGGGAGGCGGTCTTAAACCAACCAGCGGACGAAGATCGCTCTTTGAGTATAGGAGAGGGCGGTATCTCGTCAATTGACTTCTCGAATTTCGACTTGTCACCTAGTCGGAAGCTTCTTCTCTTAAACCAGCCACTCGCCTTGGACTCCTTCCCGACTTTGTCTTTTCCCTTGTCTTTCACTTTTCCATTGGACTGTGTAGATACCAAAGTAGACAACGATGAGATATGAGGAACAGGCGGGATAGACGACGGATCATCAGGAATGACCAAAGATGGAGAGGAAGCTGAATGGTGAGTTGATCGCGGAGAGTCAGGCCGTGTCAACTGGTCTGATCTGTCGTCTAGGTATGGTATTGCTGTAGTTGGTCGACCATTGTTGGAGACACGACGGACGGGAGACAAGACTGCATGAGTAACGCTGGTGGACGGCGGGGCCATGAGTGAAGACGTATTGGGGAGCGGAGAGAAAGGAATATCCCCCGTAGATTCGTCGGCGATAGGTGCGGAGGTGACGGGAGATTGTGAGGATGGTAGTGTGACAACGACAGAACTTTCTGTTTCACGAGACTCAACTTTATCGAGACCCGGAGGCAATGAAGGCGCAAGCTGTTGACTACGTTGTGGAGGTGTTCGGGGCTGAATACCATTTGATTCAGAGTCAGGCAATAAGTGGTAATCAGGAGACTTGAGCCCCAGAGAACCGAGGCCAATGTCAGCAGCCTGGTAGTATAATACATACGCCGATCCGGAATAAGAGTCGCCATAGTATTTGGGGATATCGCCTTCAGGTATAGGATATACATTGTCGTCGTCAAACACAAACCATGCTCCAGCAGACTTAACTATAGAGATATAATGACCGTGATGTGGTCCACTAAAGAGATCAGCAATGCACACACAGATGAGAACCGTTCACTCACTTTCCAATATGAACTACAATAGCAAAGAGACTATACAACCGGTCTGCATTCTCAAGGTCATCCACGGTATTAAACAACCGCAATTCGTGGGGGAATGCGACACGATAGGTTAATTTGATATACTTTTGGACATCCTCCTGGAACTTGAAACGCTTAAGATGCAAAGCAAGAACATTAGGTAACTTCTTGATCTTCATGCTAGGGAAGGCATCGTGAGCAACTAATTGGCTACTCTATCAACTAGACCCACCGTTTCTCTGCCTCTTGGAGATCACAGCACGAGTCACAAAAGAATTTATTTCTTTGGCACAGCATCTCACTCGCACTGAATGATCGCAGGCATGCTGTCACACTGGAGTTCTGCTCAATATCTATTGAAAGGTCCAGGAAAGATTCGTCACGGGAGGAGACCTAGGTGTTTAATTAGCGAGACAGCGACTGAAAACAGAAGCTAATACCAACCGTTTCACAAGTCAAGCACCGGGTTTCACTGGTTAGAACACCCTCGAAGAGTCGGTGGACCAGTGTGGCATCTTGTGGTGGGGTTCCTGAATTCGAGCTGGTCGTTGCCGTAACAATTACAGGAGGTGCTTTGGAAGCCAGTGTTCCCAGGGAACAGGTCACTGAAGAAATGCAGATAGTGCTTAGGAAGGACGAAATACAGAATCCAATTAAACTCACAGTCTTCTACCTGGGCGCTATTTTGTGCCGACTTCCTGTCTTCCTCAAGCTCCTCGACAACCGTGTTCAGCAGATGATTGAGAAACTCGTGGGCATCCTGATGCATGGTCCCACGGAAATCTTCCTTGCTTTCCTTAAGTTTGTCAATAAATGCTTTAGGTGCTACCGTACCCTTATCTCCCGGATGTGTCGAGATGTAGAGAAAAAGGGACCGGAGAGCAGAAAAGAGAGTGGGCGGGGAGGTCGGGATTGGATAAGGCGGTTGGAGAGTAGTCGAGAGTGAGTCAGGAGGATTGTCGATTAATGAGCCCTTACGGTCGGGTTTGCGACGGACAGGTATGAGGGGCTGCTGTGAAAAAGCAGGCTTTTGGAGGTCAATTGTAGCCGCAGGAGGGGGTTCGCGAGAGAGAGAGGGATCTACAGTCTGTATGATAAGGTCGCGAAAGGGTGCGCAGAAATAGAGAGCTTGAAGCACAGAATTGGCATAACTGGGCAGAAAAAAGTAAGAACATGATCAGGAAATCGCATAAACAAGCACACCAGGTATTACCAAACTGAAAAAAACAATCACTACGGGTGACAAGATGTATAATGGGCCAACGTACGTTCTCAAATCCAAACTTCTTCGTATCTGCAGAACTGACGACATGCTTTGGCGACGGCTTAGGTTCATGAGGAGGCTGCATGAGTGGACCGCCGAATATCCGCTTCGTACGAGCCATCATAGTGGCCTGACTAGTGATGGTCGGGAGATAGATGGTAGATGGGTCAAACGTTGTGCCCTACCACCACGTGACCTCTTGTCAGAAAGTATTCATCCCAAACCACCAACCTCCATCCGCTCTGGACCCCTGGGCTTCGAAGATCGCCAACATTCAGAGACTAACTGTTTCAAAGACATGTCAGAGAGGAGACATAAAATCTGGTAATTGAAGTCGTAGATAATCTGACCTCTTTTGATGCCTTGCAATGACGTATGCATAGATACTGATACTACTAGATATACTCTTTACAGATACACCTGAAGTTCCGGAACTGTGCTGAATCCGATACATAGTTCCAGAACCTCGTGGTGACCTCGGGAACTTTGACCCAGTTCTCAGGGCCATCAGGAGGTTGGCCAAATGCTGAACCCATGACCATTATTGCCCAAACAAGTGTGCATTTGGGTAGTCGTCCGGTACATTTTCTGGTACCAATATCAGTTATCCCCCATAAATGGCTATATTAACAATCTGGTAGACTTCGAAACTTGATTATGACCATAGAAGGGGTTTGGTACCTTTTGTGAAGCACCTTTCCCTCTTTGAGGAACACCTTCCTATATTTAAGTCACTGGTGATCCTCATGGTACCTACGTCATTGAGTCACAAATGATTCACACCTGACTGGGATCTTTTTGTTAAGTAGAAAAGAGGAAACGAAGTCCACTACGAACCCAGCTGCATCCTTGATCAAGGATCGGATTTGCCTCTCCATTACTATTATCCAAAGTACTAGGGGATTTTTAATGTTGAGCCTAGCGTAATGATTCACGAGGTTAGTTTATCATCAAACTTCTACTGAGAAGACACTCATAATAATAACTTAGAGCTATAGTAAATGTGAGAAACCCAAAGCAAAGAGAACTATTTTAGAAGATATGCTTAGAATTATACTCTTGACAGATAAGTGATAAACTCATTGATAGAGAAAATTCTATGATTAAAATAGGACATTCTTGTTCTCTAATGTTATAGACTGACCTATGGATATCTGTCTTCCACAACAGATAAGACTTGCATTAACCTAGTGTCAAGATTGTTGACGGTGGACTTTATTTTTTATTTTCTCTTTTCACTTTATTTTATTTTTATTTTTATTTTTATTTTGTTTTCTATTTTTAGAACAACTCAGGTTAGGGTTTATCAGTCATGCTATCACATCAGTCACAAGTTGATGGCATAGTCACAAGACTGATCATGGAACTTGAGAGAATAGAGTAGAAGGTTCTGGAATAAAGTGATGTCATACAGCATGGACAACACATGTTGGCCTCATGTCATACATATGGTCATTAGAGTAGGGTGCACAGTAGTAAGCACAGACCATGAGTAGTAGTATATAAGGTAGACTACTTTATACTAGGAACTCTATCGAGTTTTCTTGTGTTACTCAATACAAGAGTTGTTCTTTTGTCTTACTCTAAGGACTTAAGATCATAACACCTAGGCAATCTATCTACTTTCATAAACTTTTCTACTAAAAATCATAAATTTGTGTTTTATTACCTAGCTTCTAGACTTCCTATCATCATATCACTAGAAGTTAGTTTTTATAGTATCTCTGTAGATATTTTGATAACTACATTAGTAATACACTAGTAACCATGCTTATCAGTCTCCTACTACTTTCTATTTCTCAACTTTCCATTCTTCTTTTTAAATTACAGTCAAGTAGCACATTGTCACATACTATCTGACATCTACACACTTCCCACCCTATTTTAGTACAGATCACACTCCATTCCAATTACTCATTCACCCAAGGACTAAATACTGTATCCTTATCAATCCTATAGAGTTCCAAGTGACAACCTTTGCAATATCTGACAACCCAGAGTAGACATAGTGAGAGAGTATTATTAGATTAGCACTTCTGTATTTAAGAATGATAGTTACTATTCTTTAGATGTTGATGTTTTGGAAGAGTCTTAAATAACAAGTGTAGTACAAGTCCAAATTGATTAACAAACTAAAGAATATGACTATGTAACAACCAGACTAAATATAATATTATCTATTGAAGCCAAGGTCAATCATCTATATAGCACTAACTTCTGGTCTCTTAGATTAAATCCCTAAATCTAGCCTTGCACTTCTGTCTTTTATGCTACCTTTACAGATAACCTAGTGAGTGTGAATGGCCTCCTTACATACATTGTTACAACTCAAAGATCTTAGAGTGGATGAATGAATAAAACCTTGTATTAGGATTAACATAAGAGAACTTAATAAAAAACTCTGTATAGGATTGTCTACCTTATAACATTATTCTTCCAGAACCTTTTACCATCTTTCTTTATATTACATAATTGTGTGATAGTATAACTGTGACAGTGACTGATGTGTAACAATTTGTGATGGTAACATATGATATCATGCTAATCCCTAACTCTTGTTCCTAAAAATAGAAAATGAATCAAATATAAAATAAAAAAGAAAAATAAACAAAGTCTAACTTTTGCAACTCTAACACACATAGTAGAAACAATATATGTATTAAAAATCAAGACTGTTATCTGCTGCATCATCTATAAATAAGTGTTTATCTTAATCTATTTCATCTTTGTGTAATATCTACAGACTTTTAGTTAAAATATAAACTATGCTTAATATCTAAATGTTGTAGCAACTATAAGTAACAACTCAAGATAACAACTTAAGTAGTAACTTATAAGTAGCTTACTCTAGTAGAGATTAGAAGAGAAACTTGACAAGAAGTCCTTGCTTTATTACTATACTATTTATACAAGTACATCATGGGCCATGCTAATGTACATATGTTGTTTATGAATCCATTATATATATACTATGAGAGTAATATGTACTTTGATATCATTATTCCAGTTTTCTCTACCATATTCTAGATCTATGATATTACATATCTTTTTATTGAC
>Ga0157368_1000581_pt1 | contig 16856 bp, 15 predicted proteins | sample AttbisABBM3_FD_113146 | JGI IMG/M metagenome (GOLD analysis project Ga0157368, IMG submission 113146) | Fungus gardens microbial communities from leaf cutter ant in Botucatu, State of São Paulo, Brazil - Atta bisphaerica ABBM3 | ecosystem: Host-associated > Fungi > Mycelium > Unclassified ...
GCCACGGTTTGGTATGCCGAACTGGCACTCCGCCTGGGCTTCGTGCTGCAGCAGGACCAGTTGCAACGGGCCCAGGCGATCCAGCAGGTGCTCTTCGACATTACCCATCTGGCCAGCTCCACCCGTGACCTGCAGGTCTTCATGGCCAGTGTCCACGCCTTGCTCAGGCCCCTCATCGATGCCGAGAATCTCGGTCTAGCGTTGGGCGATCCGCTGCAGCAAACGCTGCGCTTCCCCTATTACGTCGATAGCTGGGACGGGCAACGCCTGGATCCCGACGCCCGCGATGTCATCGACCACCTGCGGCCCACCCTCACGGCCCACGTGCTGCTCAGTGGCCAGCCTTTGCACCTGGATCGGCGGGCCATCGCGGCGGCGCTACTTGACGGTCCCTACTACTGCCAGGGCCGGGTACCGGCATTCTGGATGGGCATGCCGCTCAAGGATGGCGCCGACCATACCTTTGGCGTGCTAAGTGTGCATGTCTACGACGAAGAGCATCGCTACGACGAGGACGAGCAGCGGCTGTTCGCGGTGATCGCCCGTGACGTGGCCATGGCGCTGGACCGCATTCTGCGCCACGAGGATCTGGAGGCCACGGTGGCCCAGCGTACCCAGGAGCTGTCGGAGGTCAACGCCCGGCTACGCGAGCAGATCCGCGAACGCGAACGGGCGGAGCATCTGCAGAAGGCGTTGTTCCGCATCGCCGAGTTGTCCAGCGGCAGCGCCGACATGGACGAGCTGTTTCGCGGTCTGCATCAGGTGATGGAAGAGTTGCTCTATGCCTGCAACTTCTACATCGCCCTCTATGACGAGGCCAATGACCTGGTCAGTTTTCCCTATTACGCCGACGAGCTGTTGACGGGATCACCGGCTGCGCGGCAGGGCAGACGGGGCTACACCGAGTACACCATTCGCCAGCGGCGGCCTTGTCTGATCGACCGTGAAACGGCCCGCCGACTCATCGACGCTGGCGAAATCATACCCGTGGAAGACACACCGGTGTCATCGTCCTGGCTGGGCATACCTCTGTTCGAGGGCGGACAGGTGCGCGGGGTGCTGGTCGTTCAGAGTTATCGCGACGATGTCCGCTACACCGCACGCGACCAGGAATTGCTGACCTTCGTTTCGCGGCACGTGGACACCGCCCTGACCCGACGAAGCGATGCCCAGGCGGTGCGGCTGGCCAATCAGGCGCTGGAGTTGCGGGTTCGCGAAAGAACCCGGCTATTGGACGAGGCCAACGCCAGGCTGGTCTATGAGAACACCCACGACGGCTTGACCCGCCTGGCCAATCGCAACTTTCTGCTGCAGCGGCTGGATCAGCTCTGGCTGGGCTTGCAGCGGGGTGAACCGGGCTTCGTGGTGATGTTCCTCGATCTGGATAGATTCAAGCTGGTCAATGACCGCTTCGGCCATGCCTTCGGTGATCTGCTGCTGGTGGCGGCTGCCGAGCGCCTGGGGAGCTGTTTGCGCGAAGGCGACCTGCTGGCGCGGTTGGGCGGCGACGAATTCGCCATCCTGGTAGCCAGCGGTGAACTCGACACCTCGGTGGCCATTGCCCGGCGCATCATCGAAGCCTTCGATCAGCCACTGCTGATCGGGGAATACAGTCTGTTCGCTTCCTGCAGCATAGGGATCGCCTTGGCTGATCCCGCGGTCCATGGCCGTCCCGACGAATTGCTGCGCGATGCGGATACCGCCATGTACAGGGTCAAGCAAGGCGGGCGCGATAATTTCGGAGTGTTCAATCAGGAGGTGCGGCGGGCGGTATCCGACCAGGTGATGCGCGAGGGCGCGCTGCGTGAGGCGCTCAAGGCCGATGACCAGCTGGAGCCGTTTTTCCAGCCGATCATCGAGTTGGCCACCGGCCGGATCGTGGCCCTGGAGGCGCTGATCCGCTGGCGGCAACCCCACGGCGGTCTGCTGGCGCCGGGCAGTTTCCTGCCGGAGTTGGAGGGACTGCGCCTGATCGGTCGCCTGGACAGCTACATGCTCGACCGCGTCGCTGCGTTGCTGGCGCACCCGGCGCACGCCCACTGGCCGGCGGTCCACGTCAATTGCTCGAGTTACAGCATGGTGCGCCCGGACTTCGCCGACGAGGTGCTGGCCATCCTCGCCCGGCACGGCGTCGCCGCGTCGCGGATCTGCCTGGAATTGACCGAGGGCGCCCTGGTGGCCGAGCCCGAGCGGGCCCGGGCGACCATGGAGGCGCTAGATCGCCAGGGGGTTTCGGTGGTGCTCGACGACTTCGGGGCAGGCTTTTCTTCCCTCGGCTACGTGCACCAGTACCGCTTCCGCGGCCTGAAGATCGACAAGTCCTTCGTGCTCGAGCTGGCCGACAACCCCCGTAGCGCGGCCATTGTCCGTGCCATCGTGCTCATGGCCGATGCCCTGGGACTGGACGTGGTGGCCGAGGGGGTGGAAAACCCGGAGTCGCTGCGCCTGTTGAAGGACATAGGCGCGCGCCTGGCGCAGGGCTATCACTTCGCCCGGCCGATGGACGTGGCCGCGACGAGCCGTCTGCTGGCCGGGACGATGGGTTAGAACACCACTCCGGCCACCAGCGCTATGTTGGTGTACGGCTGACACTCCCCGGTACGGACCTGGACGCGGGCCTGGCGGCAGAGCGTCTTGAGCGCCTCGTGGGATAGGCACTCGCGGCGACCCAGGACGCCACTGGCGGTCAAGCGTTCCAGCTCGGCCAGGGCTGGCGGTGCCACCTGCAGCGTCTCTTCGGCCAGCACATGGCGCTCCACCTGCATCTCGCTGAGCACCGCGCGCAGGACGCCGAGGAAGTCCGGCAAGCCGGGCGTCACCGCCAGGTCGATGCACGGGGTGCCGGGTGGAACCGGCATGCCGGCGTCGCCGATGACGATGATGTCGCCATGGCCGAGGGCGGCGACCGCCTGGGACAGGGCGACGTTGAGCAGGGGCGTCTTCTTCACGGCAGCAGTTCCTGGCGCAGGGGGATGGAGGGCTGGGCACCCTGCCGGGTGACGGCGATGGCGGCGGCTTGTTGGCCAAGGGCGATGGCGGCGTCGACGCCCAGGCCTTCGGCGAGGCCGGCGGCGAAACCGCCGAGGAAGGTATCACCCGCCGCGGTGGTATCCACTGCCTTGACCGGGGTAGCCGGGTGATGCCGACAACGCTCGGCCGTGACCTGCAGCAGGCCCTGGCCGCCCAGGGTCAGCAGGACTTGGCGGGCGCCAGCGGCGATCAGTTGGCGAGCGGCGGCTTCGGCCTGGGCTAGATTTTCCACCGGTAGCCCGGTGAGCAGGCTGGCCTCGCTTTCGTTGGGCACCAGGTAATCGATATGGGCATACCAGTCCGCCGGCAAGGGGCCGGTGGCAGGTGCCGGATTGAGGATCACCGTCTTGCCCAGGGCGTGGGCGCGGGCCAGGGCGTCGCCCACGGTGGCCAACGGGATTTCCAGTTGCGCGATGACGATCTTGGCCTCAGCCAGCAGCGACTCCTGGGCCTGCAGATGGGCGGCGGACAGCTCGCCATTGCCACCGGCGACGATGACGATGGCGTTCTGGCCCTCGTCGTCCACCAGGATGGAGGCAATCCCGGTGGGGACCTCGGGCGCGACCGAGACGCCCCGGCAGTCGATGCCTTCCTGGACCAGGCTGCGGGTGAGGAAGTCGCCGTAGGGATCGGCGCCGACGCAACCGATCATGGCGACCGTGGCGCCTAGACGCGCGGCGGCTACCGCCTGGTTCGCCCCCTTGCCGCCAGGCGCCGTGGCGAAGGTATGGCCGGCGAGGGTTTCGCCGCCCTTGGGCAGGCGCGGGGCACGCACTACCAGGTCCATGTTGAGGCTGCCGATGACGACGACGTCAGGGTGCATGGGAGGTCTCCAGTGCAGAGGGGGCCGCGGTGGATTCGCGCAGCACCAGCCGGGGTACGGCGATGTCGTGGGTGGAGGGGCTACCCACCGCCTTGCGGCGGGCCAGCAGCAACTGCGCCGCGCGTTCGCCGAGGTCGCGGATCGATTGGCCGATGGTGGTCAGGGCAGGATAGAGATAACGGCTGAGTTCGATGTCGTCGAAGCCCACCACCGACAGTTGGCTCGGCACCACCAGACCGCCTTCGGCGGCGGCGCGCAGCACGCCCAGGGCAATGGTGTCGTTGCCGGCGAAGATGGCACTGGGGCGCTGCGCCTGGGCCAGCAGCTCGCGCGCCTCGGCATGGCCGGCGGCTGCGGTGAAAGGGCAGTGGCGGATGGGACCCGCGGCGACGTTCGCGTCGGCCAGGGCTTGCTGATAGCCGGTGACCCGTTCGCGCGCTACCGGTGAGTCGGCCGGACCGCCGATGCAGGCGATCCGACGATGGCCGAGGTCCAGCAGGTGTCGGGTGGCGAGCAGGCCGCCCTGGTGGTGATCGATGCGGATATGCCCGGCCTGGACGCCTGCCAGCGGCCGGTCCACCAGCACCAGGGGGATGCGTAGCCCCGCCAGTGCCTCGGCGAAGCGTGGATCGCCGTCGACGGTGGCCACTACCAGGCCGTCGATCCGCCGCTCCCTGAGCACCCGCAGATAACGCAGCTGCTTGTCGGCATCGTCATCGGAATTGCAGAGGATGACGCTATAGCCCCGGCGCTCGCAGTGATCCTCGATGCCACGGGCCAATTCGGCGAAGTAGGGGTTGACCGCATTGGGTACCAGCACGCCGAAGGTGCCGGTGGCCTGACTACGCAAGGAGCGGGCTACGCCGCTGGGCACATAGCCCAGCTCGACGATGGCGGCCTCGACCTTCTCCCGTACCCCCGGGCTCACCGGGCGGGTGTTGTTCACCACGTGCGAGACGGTGGTGTAGGAGATGCCGGCACGGGCCGCGACGTCCTTGATGGTCGCCATCAGCCCTGTCTCTTGGCGCGCTGGCTGCGGTAGGTGTCGAGGATCACCGCAACGACGATGACCGCGCCGGTGATGATGCGCTTGGTGGGTTCGCTGGCGCCGATCTGAGCCAGGCCGGCCGCCAGCACCGAGATGATCAACACGCCAAAGAAGGTGCTGATCACCGAGCCGCGGCCACCCATCAGGCTAGTGCCGCCGATCACCACGGCGGCGATCACCTGCAGTTCCAGGCCGACGCCGGCATTGGGATCGGCGGCTTCCAGGCGGGAGATCTGGAACAGCGCGGCCAGACCTGCCAGCAGTCCCATCAGGGCGAAGACGATCACCTTATAGGGCTTGGGGTTGATGCCTGCCAGGCGCACGGCTTCCTCGTTGGTGCCGATGGCGACCAGGTAGCGGCCGAGCACCGAACGGGTCAGCAGCAACTGGGCGACGATGATCACCAGCAGGGCGATGACGAAGGACGGCGAGATACCGAAGGCGACCGGCGTGGACAGCCAGTCATAGGCGTCGCCGATATAGGCGGTTCGCGAATCGGTCAACTGATAGGCGGCGCCCCGCGCGATCTCCAGTACGCCCAGGGAGACGATGAAGGAGGGGATGCGCCAGGCCACGGTCACGCTGCCGGTGAGGGTGCCGGTCAGGGCGGCGCACAGCATGCCCAGGGCGGCGGCGGGCAGGATGCCCCAGCCCCATTCCAGGGTGGCGACGCTGACCACCGCGGCGGCCAGGGCCACCACCGAACCCACCGACAGGTCGATTCCGCCGATGATGAGGATGAAGGTCATGCCAGTGGCCAGCACCATGAGATCGGGGATCTGGTTGGCCAGGGTGGTGAAGGTGTTGTAGGACAGGAAGTGGCTGCTCAGCAGGGAGAACAGCACGATCATCGCCAGCAGGGCGCCGGCCAGGCCCAGGTAGGTGCCCAGGCCCAGGCCGAGGGCGCGCCGGGATGAGGTGAGGGGGAGAGTGCTCATCGGAGGGCATCCTGAGAAGAAAGAGGTTGCAGCGGGGGGATAGGCTCTTCCAGCAGGGCTTCGCGCGAGCGATAGCCGGCGAAGGCCGCGGCCAGCAGCCGCTCCTGATCCCAGTCGTGGCGTTCGAAGGTGTCTACCAAGCGGCCGGCGGAGAGCACGCCGATGCGGTCGCAAATCAGCATCAGCTCGCGCAGATCGCTGGAGACCACCACCAGGGCCTTGCCCTGGCGGGTCAACTCGGCCAGCAGGCCGTAGATCTCGAACTTGGCACCGACGTCGATGCCGCGCGTGGGTTCGTCGAACAGCAGCACCTGGCAGTCGCGTTCGAGCCAGCGCCCGATCACTACCTTTTGCTGGTTGCCGCCGGACAGCTCGCTCACCGGCTGGGTGCCGTCGTTACAACGAATATGCAGGCCCTTGATATAGCGCTCGGCCAACGCCGCTTCGCGCGTGGCGCTGACCAGCCCCCGGCCGGCGACCTTGTCCATGTTGCCGAGGGCCAGGTTGGCGCTGATCGGCTGGCTGAGCAGCAGGCCTTCGCCCTTGCGATCCTCGGTGATCAGGGCGATGCCCTGGCGCACCACCTTGGCGGGCGAGCCGAGATCCACCGGCTTGCCGTCCAGCTGTACGGTGCCCGAATCCGCCCGGTCGGCACCGAAGATCAGCCGCAGCAACTCGGTACGCCCCGCGCCGATGAGGCCGGAGATGCCATAGATTTCTCCCGCGCGGACGCTGAAGGATACCTCGCGGACCTTGTCGGCGCGGGTCAGACCGCTCACCTCCAGCAGCGGCGGGCCGAAGCGGCGTTCACCCATGTCGAGGTGTTCGCCAAGGTCACGGCCCACCATGAGGCTGACGATCTCATCGGTGTCGTAGCGCGCCATGGGGGCATCCGCTACCAGCCGGCCATCGCGCAGCACCACCAGTTGCTGGGCGATGCGCTTGAGTTCTTCCAGGCGGTGGGAGATGTAGACCAGGGCCACGCCACGAGCTCTCAGCCGTTCGATCTGCTCGAACAGCAACTCGACCTCGCGAGAGGTGAGCATGGCGGTGGGTTCGTCGAGGATCAGTACCCGGCAATCACCGATCAGGTTGCGGGCGATCTCCACCATCTGCTGGTGGCCCACCCCCAGTTCGGCAACGGGGGTATCCGGGTCGATGGCTTCAAGGCCGACCTGGGCCATCGCCAGTCGCGCCTGTTCGCGCAACTGGCGGCGGTCGATCCAGCCCAGCCGCCGGGGCAGGCGGTCGAGAAAGAGATTTTCCGCCACCGTGAGGGTGGGCAGCAGGTTGAGTTCCTGCATGACCATCCGCACCCCCTGGGCCTCCGCTTCGCGACGGCTGCCCGGGGCAAAGGGGCGGCCGAGGAAACTCAGCTCGCCGGTGGTGGGCTGCACCAGCCCGCAGAGGATCTTGGACAGGGTGCTCTTGCCGGCGCCGTTCTCCCCGGTGAGCGCCAGCACCTGGCCGGCGCGCAATTCCAGGTCGACGTCGCCGAGCACCGGTTGGGCATAGGTCTTGCCGATGCCTCGTGCGCTGAGGATGACCTCGGGCGACATGGGACCTCTCCTTTACTGGGTGACCAGTTCGACTGGCGTCTCGATTACCCCGTCCTTGGCTCCGCTGGGCTCGCCCTTGACCAGCTTGAGCGCGGCCTCGATGCCGAACACCGCCTGCTTGGCGGCGAACTGGTTGACGGTGGCCAGGATGCGACCGTCCTTGAGCATCGGCTGGATGGCCTGGATGTCGTCGTAGCCGATCACCAGCACCTGCCCCTTCTTGCCGGCCGCGCGGATCGCCGAGACGGCGCCCATGGCCATGCTGTCGTTGCCGCACAGCAGCGCCTTGATGTTGGGATATTCATTAAGCATGGCGGCGGCCACGGCGTTGCCCTTGTCGATCTCCCAGTTACCGGACTGGGTGCTGACGATTTTCATGTCGGCGGCGTCCATGGCGTCCTTGAAGCCGGCGGTGCGCTGTTGGGCGTTGGTGGTGGTGGGTACGCCTTCGATGATGCCGACCTGGTCGCCGGCCTTGAGGTGCTTGGCCAGGTAGTCGCCGGCCAGGCGCGCGCCCTTGCGGTTGTCGGGGCCGACGAAGGGGATGTCCAGGCCCTTGCTCTTGAGCACCTCGGGATCCAGGCGATTGTCGATGTTGACCACCTTGATGCCGGCGTCGCTGGCTTTCTTCAGCACTGGCACCAGGGCTTTGGAATCTGCCGGCGCGATGACCAGGCCATCGACCTTGGCAACGATCATCTGCTCGACGATGCGAATCTGCGCGGAGGTGTCGGTCTCGTCCTTGATCCCGTTGGAGATCAGGTCGAATTCCTGCGGATGCTCTTTCTGGTAGGCCTTGGCGCCGTCTTCCATGGTCAGGAAGAATTCGTTGGCCAGGGATTTCATCACCAGCGCGACCTTGGGCTTTTCGGCGGCCGCGGCATGGCTGGCGGTGAACGGCAGGATCAGCGAAGCGGAGGTGAGGGCAATGGCCGCCAGCAGGCGGGCAGGACGGAAGGCCAGCATAGGGGATCTCCGATTTCTTATGGTTGTTGTAGTCGCGCAAACGTTTGCGTCGGCGAGAGGATGTTCCTAGAGCTGGTAGCTGTCAACCGGGGTCCACTACATGAATCGATTCAGCGCGCCAGCGGACGCTTGGTTGGCCCGCGGCGGGTACGGATCGCTATACTGAAGCCTTTGTCTGCCACCAGGCGCCACGCGCCGAAGAGTCTTTGCCATGTCCTTTTCCGAATCCGCCCTGAAATCCCTCATCCGCGCCGTGCCCGATTTTCCCAAGCCGGGGGTGATCTTTCGGGACATCACCCCGCTGTTCCAGTCGCCCGAAGGCCTGCGTGCCGTCATGGCAGCGCTGCTGGAGCGCTACCGCGACGCGTCCTTCACCCACGTCGGGGCGCTGGATGCGCGCGGTTTTCTCATCGGCCCGATCCTGGCCTACGAACTGGGCAAGCCGCTGGTGCTGTTCCGCAAGCAGGGCAAGCTGCCGGCCGAGCTGCTGACCGAGGTCTACAGCACGGAGTACGGCGACTCGGTGATCGAGGTGCACAAGGACAGCGTCGGTGCCGGCGATTCGGTGCTGCTGGTGGATGACCTCATCGCCACCGGGGGCACCCTGGTAGCCGCCGGCAACCTGATCCAGCGCCTGGGCGCCCGCGTTCACGAGGCGGCGGCCATCGTCGACCTGCCCGAACTGGGCGGTTCCAAACGCCTGGAAGCGGCCGGCATCCCCACCTTTGCCCTGACGAGCTTTGCGCTGTCGGAGTATTGAGTGGCGGTTGATCGCCGGTGCGGTCGCTCCTACAGGCCGCCGTAGGTTGGGTTGAGCGCAGCGAAGCCCAGCGGGTCTTGCCTCGGCGCTGGCGCTGTTGGGCTTCGACGATGGAGCCGTCTCAGCCCAACCTACGGGTTATCGCGCCTGTGGCCGCGATAGCTTTCTGCTCAGGGCCTCGTCAAAGCCCAGCTATCGGACTTTGCGGCTGCAACGGATAAAGATCCACCTCGTCCGCCAGCTTGGGCAATTCCTCCAGGAAGGCGAGGGTGTGCGGCTGGTTGAAGTGGTCATCCTGGGCCGCGACCGATGCCCAGCAGGCCTGGATTACCCAGAGATCGCCGTCTTCGCTGCCCTGGAACACCCGGTAGTCCAGGCAGCCGGGGTCCTGACGGGCCAGCGGCGCCAGATCCAGCAGGTGGGCGCCGAGGGCTGCGGAGCGTTCGGGCTGGGCTCTGAACAGGGTGAGGCTATGGACGTCCGGCATGGGCACGGCTCCTGGAGGTTTCGGGATTCGACCCTCCAGGATGGCCGACGTCGCGCCGTCTCAGCGGTTAATCAGGCCGAGGAATTCGGCGCGGGTGGCGTCGTTGGCGCGGAATTGGCCCAGCATCACCGAGGTGACCATGGAGGAGTTCTGCTTCTCCACGCCGCGCATCATCATGCACATGTGCTGCGCCTCGATCACCACGGCGACACCAGCCGCGCTGGTGACCTTCTCGATGGCCTCGGCTATCTGCCGGGTCATGTTTTCCTGGATCTGCAGGCGGCGGGCGAACATGTCGACGATGCGCGCTACCTTGGACAGGCCCAGCACCTTGCCGTTGGGCATGTAGGCGACGTGCGCCTTGCCGATGAAGGGCAGCAGGTGGTGTTCGCACAGGGAATACAGCTCGATGTTCTTGACCAGCACCATCTCGCTGTTGTCCGAGGTGAAGAGGGCCTCGCCCACCACCTCTTCCAGCGTCTGGCTGTAGCCGCGGCAGAGGTATTGCATGGCCTTGGCGGCCCGCTTGGGCGTGTCCACCAGCCCCTCCCGGCCGATGTCTTCGCCGAGTTCGGTCAGAATCGAGGAGTAGTGCTGTTCGAGAGACATTTGGGTTCCTGTTTATCGATAAGGAAGAAGGCGCTCGGATGAGACGTCACCCGAGTCACGGACTCATTCGTCGCGACCTTCGAGCATGGTGCGCTTGAGCAAGACGTAAAGCGAGCCGGTACCGCCATGGCGGGGCAGGCAGGAGGTGAAGCCCAGCACCTGGGGATGCTGGCGGAGCCAGGTGTTGACGTGACTCTTGATCAGCGGGCGGCGCCCGTCCAGGCGCGCGGCCTTGCCATGGGTGATCCGCACGCAGCGAATTTCCAGGCGGGTCGCCTCGGCAAGGAAGTCCCAGAGGGTTTCCCGGGCCTTCTCCACCGTCATGCCGTGCAGGTCCAGGCTGCCCTCGAAGGGGATCTGGCCGCTCTTGAGGCGGCGCAACTGGGTGTCCTGCACGCCGTCCCGTCCCCAGTAGAGTTCGTCCTCGGCGGCCACGTCGATGACGAAGGCATCGCTCAGGCCGTCGACGCGGACACCGGCCGTGGTCTTGGTCGCATCGGCGCGGCGCTGGGCGATCTGGCCTCGGTCGGCGCGAGGTTTGCCGGTGTCGGCGCGATCCTGCTGGAGCGGACGAATCCCGCGGGTGAAGTCGGCGAAAGAGGCATCGTCGTCGTGCATGGTGTTCTCCGGTACAGGACGACATTCTACCGACGGCTCAGGCCTCGTGCAGCAACCGACGCACCGTCGCCAGCGCGGCAGCTTGCCGCTCGGCCCAGTCACCGGCGATTTCCAGCACCGGTTGCCGATGCGCCTGCAACCAGTCCCGGCAACTCTCGAAGAAGGCGAGACGATCGCTCAGGCCCGGCTGACAGCGCTGACCGTCGTCCTGCCAGTCGACGCCACGCGGATCGAGCAGCAGGTGCAGGTCGTAGCGGCGGGTCAGTAGGGCCGGCTCCAGCCAGGCAGGGGCGGCGCCGAAGAGCAGTCGACTCCACAGCAGGTTGCTCAGCAGGTGGGTATCGAGCAGCAGCAGCGCCGGCGCGGCGGCGCGCGCCTCGTCTTCCCGGCGCAACTGCTCCCGGGCGATCACCTCCACGTCCGCCAGGGTGGTATCGGTGCCGTGCTGTGCGCAGTACTCGCGCACGTATTCATCTACCCGGAGGGCGCCAAAGCGCTCGCTCAGGGTGGTCGCCAACCAGGATTTGCCGCTCGATTCCGGGCCGGTCAGCACCACTACCTTCATCGCGCGCCTGCCAGCGCACGGCGCCAGTCGAGCCAGCCATAGGCGGCGAGGCCGACGAACACGGCATACAGTACCGCGGTGGGGTAGAGGCCCTTGTCATAGAACAGGCCGACATAGATGACATCCAGCACGAACCACAACGCCCAGCATTGCAGGCGCTTTTGCGCCATCCAGAACTGGGCGACCAGGCTGAATCCGGTCAAGGCGGCGTCGAGCCAGGGTAGCGCCGCGTCGGTATGGGTGCCCATGAGATAGCCCAGGACGAGGCTGCCGGCCGCGCCGATGGCCAGACCACCCGCTATCGGTAGCGCGCCGAGCGAAGTGACTTCACGCCCCTGATGCTGTTTGCCGCCGCGCAGCCACTGCCACCAGCCGTAGAGTTGCAGCACCGCGTAGACGCACTGCAACAGCATGTCCGAGTAGAGCTTCACGTCGTAGAAGATCCAGACGTAGAGCACCACCATCACCAGGCCAATGGGCCAGCCCCAGATGTTTTGCCGCACGGTGAGCCAGACCGCGATGATGCCCAGGACAGCGGCCACCAGTTCGATCGTGGACATGCCCATGAAGGTGGTGAGAGATTCCAGAAACGACATGCTTCACATCCGGAGAGATTCGATTGGCCATTGTACGGCACCTAATGGCCGTTCATCGGTCTCTTCAAGCGGTCTCGCTCTGGTAAGGTGCCGGGCGGCCACCACAGCGCTTGTTGTCTTGGGTACCGCCGAGGGCTAAGCCCAGCGGAGCGTCACGGTTCGAACCCCGTTGCCGCCGGAGCTCTAGGGCCCGGCTACCTGCAAATGTTTCACTTGGATGGAGTAATACCATGGACCTATGGAGTGCCTTGCAGGCGCTGATCTTGGGGATCGTCGAGGGCATCACGGAATTCCTGCCCATTTCCAGTACCGGCCACCAGATCATCGTCGCCGATCTGATCGGCTTCGGCGGAGAAAGGGCCATCGCCTTCAACATCATCATCCAGCTGGCGGCCATCCTGGCCGTGGTCTGGGAATACCGGGTCAAGATCTTCGAGATCGTTACCGACCTGCCACGCAAATCCTACGCCCAGCGCTTCACCGGCAACCTGATCATCGCCTTCCTGCCGGCTGCGGTACTCGGGGTGATCCTCGGCGGCCTGATCCACGAGTACCTGTTCAACCCCATCACCGTGGCCTTCGCCTTGGTGATCGGCGGCGTGATCATGATCTGGGCGGAGAAGCGTACCCATCGCGTCCGCGTGGAAGAAGTGGACGACATGCGCTGGCATGACGCCCTCAAGGTGGGTTGCGCCCAGTGCCTGGCGATGATTCCGGGCACCTCGCGTTCCGGCTCGACCATCATCGGCGGTCTGCTGTTCGGCCTTTCGCGCAAGGCGGCCACCGAGTTCTCCTTCTTCCTGGCCATGCCGACCATGGTCGGGGCGACCGTCTACTCGGTCTACAAGTATCGCCATCTGTTCACTGCCAACGACGTGTTGGTGTTCGGGGTCGGCTTCATCACCTCCTTCATCTTCGCCATGCTGGCGGTCAAGGCCTTGCTCAAGTTTATCGGCAAGCACAGCTACGAGGTGTTCGGCTGGTATCGCATCGTCTTCGGCCTGCTCATCCTGGCCACCTGGCAATTCGGCTGGATCGACTGGCACGCGGCCAAGGCGGCTGGGTGAACCCCGACACCGAGCAGCAGGGCCGGCGCAAGCCGGCTCGTGCATCGGCGCAGACGGCCCCTGCCAAGACCACCAAGCGTGCTCCCGCGTCGACGCCCTATCAGCAGCGCGCGGCCATCGCCCGCCAGGACATGTTGCTGCTGTTGCAGATCGGCGTGTTCATCCTGCCCCTGGTGGGCATGCTCTATCTGGCGTTCGGTCGTGGCGTGTTCTGGCCCATTGCGCTGTATGCCTTGGCCAGCGTCGGGACCTTCTTGCTCTACCGGCACGACAAGCAGCGCGCCCGCGACAAGGGCTGGCGCGTGCCGGAGCGGGTGCTGCACCTGGGTGAGCTGCTGGGCGGCTGGCCCGGCGCCCTGATCGCCCAGCAGCGCTTTCGCCACAAGACGGTCAAACTGCGCTTCCGCCTGGTGTTCTTCGCCATCGTCGCGTTGCACCAGCTGCTCTGGCTGGACGTGCTCTGTGGCGGTGTCCTGCACCGCCAGCTGCCGCTCTTTTAGAGACTGTTCAAAGTCTCGCGAGCTAGAGACAAACAAGGCCTGGGCGGCTCCGCGAAAATAGCTGAGGAAGCGGATCGGACTCGCGCTCGAGTTTACGATTGGTAAATGAGCATTACGACGGGGCCGCCTAGGCGGGCTGGCCTTCCAGGCTATTTTCAACGCCGTTTGGCCGACGCACAGCAGCCTTTGAACAGGCTCTTAGGCGCGTCGGCAGCGCCGGCGAGGGTCTTGGGCTAGGCTTGGCAGGCGAACGCCGCCCCGTTGCCAAGGAGACACCCGTTGCCCATCCGTCCGCCACTCCTCACTCTCTCATTGCTGGCATTGACGCTAGCCGCCTGTGCACCCAGCCAGAAGGCGGCGGCGCCTCCGGCCCCCGAGGCGGGTTCCGGCTACCGAACCGGAATGGCGGCGACCCAGGCCCGCCGGGAGATGGCGGCAGCCGCCAATCCGCTGGCCGCCGAGGCCGGCCGCGAGATCCTCCGCCGTGGCGGAAGCGCCATCGATGCCGCCATCGCCATGCAGGCCGTTTTGACCCTGGTCGAACCGCAATCGTCGGGCATCGGCGGTGGCGCCTTTCTGCTCTATTGGGATGGCCAGCGGGTGCAGGCCTACGATGGACGGGAGACCGCGCCCGCGGGTGCAACGGAAGGGCTCTTCCTGCATCCCGATGGCAGCCCCATGGCGTTCGAGGAAGCGCGTATCGGCGGCCGGTCGGTCGGTGTGCCAGGGGTGTTGCGCGCCCTGGAATTGGCACATCGCGACCATGGTCGCCTGGCTTGGCAGAGCCTGTTCGAGCCGGCCATTCGCCTGGCGCAGGAGGGTTTCCCGCTGTCGCCGCGGTTGCATAACCAGCTGCTCCACGACCCCTTCCTCAAGGGCTCGCCGGCCATGGCTGCGCTCTATCTGGATGCGCAGGGGCGGGTGAAGCCGGTAGGCACCCGCCTGCGCAACCCGGAATTGGCGGACACCCTGAGGCTGATCGCCCAGGAGGGCGCTGGCGCGCTCTACCGTGGCGAGCTCGCCCAGGCCATCGCGACGGCGGTCCAGGGGAGCCCCAATCCGGGCAGCCTGAATCTTCAGGATCTTGCCGAGTATCGCGCCAAGACCCGCATTCCGCTGTGCACCGACTACCAACGCTGGCGGGTCTGCGGTATGCCGCCGCCGGCCGGCGGCATTACCGTGGCCCAGACCCTCGGGATCCTGCAGGCCTTGGCAGCGCGTGATCCCGCCTGGGCTTTGGCACCGCTACGCCCGGTGCCCACCGCGCTACCCGCCGGCCAGGAGCCCCAGCCGGAGGCGGTGCACCTGATCGCCGAGGCCGAGCGGCTGGCCTATGCCGACCGTGCCCAGTACGTGGCGGACCCGGACCGGGTCCCGGTCAACGTCAGTGGCCTGCTGGACCAGGGCTATCTGGCCAGTCGCGCCCTGCAAGTCAGTGAAAAGAGCCTGGGCAAGGCCGCGCCTGGAGTCCCGCCTGGTCCCAACCTCGCCTGGGCGCCGGATCGCTCGCCGCTACGGATATCCACCTCCCAGGTTGTGGCGGCGGACGCCTGGGGCAATGCGCTGTCCATGACCACCACGGTGGAAAGCTACTTCGGCTCCCACCTGATGGTGAAGGGCTTCATGCTCAACAACCAGCTGACGGACTTCTCCTTCGTACCGCGCGAGAAGGGCCTGCCGGTGGCCAATCGGGTGGAGCCGGGCAAGCGGCCGCGCTCGACCATGTCGCCCACCCTGGTGTTCGACCGCGACAGCGGCGCCCTGGTCGCCACACTGGGATCGCCCGGCGGCTCGCAGATCGCCGGCTATGTGGTCAAGACCCTGGTCGGCCTGCTGGACTGGCAGCTGGATGCCCAGGCGGCGGCGGGATTGCCGAATTTCGGCAGCCGCAATGGTCCCACGGAGTTGGAGCGCGGCGAGACCACGCTGGGCTTGCGCAAGGCGCTGGAGGCACGTGGGCATGAGGTGCGTGAGGATGAGATGACCAGTGGCATCCAGGTCATTCGCCGGGTTGGCTCGGGCTGGCAGGGAGGGGCCGATCCGCGGCGTGAGGGGGCGGCCTTGGGGGATTAGGTGGGGTTGGCTGGCAGGCGATGGGCCCTCACCCCGCCCCCTCTCCGCGGGGGAGAGGGGGCGGGCCCGTTAGCGGACCGTCCTGACGCGGTTACGCCGGCTTATCGAGTTGTAGCACCCGGGTGGTGCGCTCGCGCACTTCGCGCAGCAGCTCGGGTTCTTCCGCCAGCTTGTGCCCGAAAGCAGGGAACATCGTGCGCAGCTTGGCCTGCCACTCTTCGGTCTGGAAGCGGCTCGGGAAGCAGCGCTCGACCAGGTTCAGCATGATGGAGACCGAGGTGGAAGCGCCGGGGGAGGCGCCCAGCAGCGCAGCGATGGTGCCGTCGCCGGAGGCGACGATCTCGGTGCCGAACTGCAGGACGCCGCCTTTCTGCGGGTCCTTCTTGATGATCTGCACCCGCTGGCCAGCCACCTCCAGGCGCCAATCCTGCTTGCGCACGGCCGGGTAGAAGGCCCGCAGTTCCTCGACGCGCTGGTCGAAGGACTGCAGCACCTGGCCGACCAGATAGCGGGTCAGCGGCATGTTGTCCCGCGCGACGGCCAGCATCGGGCCGATGTTGCCCGACTTGATGGACTTGGGCAGGTCGAGGAAGGAGCCGCGCTTGAGAAACTTGGTGGTGAAGCCGGCGAAGGGCCCGAACAGCAGCGATTTCTTGCCGTCCACCACCCGGGTGTCGAGGTGCGGGACCGACATCGGCGGGGAGTTTACCCCGGCCAGGCCATAGACCTTGGCCTGGTGGCGTTCGACGATGTGCGGATCGTCGCAACGCAGCCACTGGCCACTCACCGGGAAACCGCCGTAGCCTGCGCCTTCGGGGATGCCGGACTTCTGCAGCAACGGCAAGGCCGCGCCGCCGGCACCGAGGAAGACGAACTTGGCGATCAACGTCCGGGTAGCCCCGGAGCGGCTGTCTTCGATGGTCAGGCGCCAGCGCTGATCCGCTTCGCGGCTCAGGTCCACCACCTTCTGGTTGTAGCGGACCTGGGTGCCGGGGCGGGTCTGCAGGTGGCCCAGCAGGCTCATGGTCAGGGCGCCGAAGTTGACGTCGGTACCACCTGCCACATGGGTGGCGGCCACGGTTTCGGTCGCCGGGCGGCCTTCCATCACCAGGGGCATCCACTCGCGCAGCTTGGCGTGGTCCTCGGAATACTCCATGCCGTCGAAGCAGGCGTGATCCTTGAGCGCCTCATAGCGCTTGCGCAGGAAAGCCATGTCC
>Ga0157368_1000582_pt1 | contig 16846 bp, 25 predicted proteins | sample AttbisABBM3_FD_113146 | JGI IMG/M metagenome (GOLD analysis project Ga0157368, IMG submission 113146) | Fungus gardens microbial communities from leaf cutter ant in Botucatu, State of São Paulo, Brazil - Atta bisphaerica ABBM3 | ecosystem: Host-associated > Fungi > Mycelium > Unclassified ...
AAAACAAAAACACCTAGCTTCCGGGTCCCGCGACCCCTCAATCGCATCTCACTGGCCTTCTCGTCCTCATTGAATACCCCTGATCCCGGATATCCAACATGATCAGAGGGTATTCAAATTTTAAATTTAGAGCACTTCGGGAATACCGGGTTGGATTCAATTCGGGGTAATACTAAAAGTTTCATATACGCATCAGCAAATGGTGGTGCTGTTGACTGACAATCTATCTCATATAACATAGGTTCCATGTAGTGTTCTCATACGCACCTGCCACGATAAGAACTACAGAAATGACAACTGCAACAAATCAAATTCGTTCTCGATTTGCTGGAGAAAAACTAATACACAGAAGCCGGGGCCTGGTGTAACACTGCTCGACAAGTTCGGCTCAAAACCGGGGAGAGTCTCCGGCAACTCTCTTTTTATTATAACGGTTGGTGGTGCCACTAGTCAATCAGCACACAAACCTGGATGCTGTCAAAAAATTTTGGTGAAACTCGATCCAAGCAAGGGCTATATTTCCCAATCTTCTAGTATCCACTCAACTAGACACATTCATAGCACACAACTAGGTAGTAAGCAGTCCATACACAAAAAAGTACATAAAAGTGATTTACATAATCAAAACGTGTCCGTAGATTCAGCCGACGATAGCACAAATCACTCATTATCACGCAGTATCATACCTCTTCAACATTCCAGGCCTTCCCATCAACCTATCCCTTGCAATCCTATCCGCCAAGTTATCAAACGTACTCTCTTCGCCATTCTCCCTCGCAAACTCCTCCTCTTCCAAGCTCTTCTGATTTAAATACTCCATATTGGCCCCTCCAGGTGGGGCATCACTCATCGAAGGAGATCCAGAGGATTCAGAGTGAATATGGTCTGAGGGTCCATTCCCCCAACGGAGTGTTGAACGCATCGAAGGCGTCGGGAATATGGCGGGACGTTGGTTCGGGAAGTTCGCATCGAACTGAGGCAAACGTTCGTTAAGAAGATCGGATCGACGACTGGACAGGTATCTAATAAGTGATATCAACAGGTAGAACGTCGATTGCCACATACGCATCAGCAAATGTCCGAATACTCTTGCTGATCTTATTGCCTCGCACATTGAGCGCATCAGAACCAACCCTCCCAGAACCGGTAGTTTCATCTGGCATAAGTTCCGTAGCGCTCTCGGCTTCCTCACTACACGACCCGACAGGAATCATCAAAAAAATCGCGTGAGAAGCGAAGAGAAAGTGATGTACCGTAACAATTGGAACACTCTTTGCATCCTCCCAACAGCCAAAATCTTGTTCTTGATTTGCTGTTTCCGTGCAGCAATCGCAGCTTCGTCTACATTACTTACTTCATCCTCCGACCTCGACTCGTTGAGCTCTTCTTGGCTACAAATACTCAAAATTGCCAACAACATCTCCGTAACTAGCCACAGAATCATTATCGCTCTCAGCTCACAGAGATGACACTTACTCTTGGTACCAACGAAAGGCAAACTCCACGTAAACGCATCCATAAAATTCGGCAGCCAATACGGATGCGGATTCGAATTGAACTGCCTTATTGTTATATTTTGATTCGCGTATTTCAACACTGCTGCCCGGTTACGATATACGTCCAAGTAATTTGGTGCAGAAAAAATCGTGATTACAGAGGGCAATTTTTTTTGAGGTGTTTTCTTGTACATCGTAAACCTATGATCAAACGTTGAATAATCGTGTAAAGGAAGAGCTGTCGTGACATACCCAGCATCCTGGGCTTCATGCCCTCGAATCATAGTCGCTAGGTTGTTCCTCTCCAGAAATTGGCATACAGCATCATATCTATTAACAACAGTCAACAATTGTCTCCAGTGTGAACATTCACTCACGTATAATAAAATGAACACCCCCTCATTGAGTTGTGCAAAAAGGTCGAACCAGCAGGAACACCATTCGACTCCTCCTGTCCAAAGGCTTGTATAGGATCAGACCACAATAAATCACACAAGAGACCGTGTGATTCAGGTTCCTGGAATCGATCCATCTGTAACGCATCAGCACCATACGTTAATCGTCGGCAAGAAAGGGAGAAGTAAAAAACAAGCAACACAGACGCACATTTTGAAGATCATTTAGCTCAAGCAGCAAAGGTGATATGCCCCCATGTACACAAAAGAATTTGCCATCCACCAATGCAGCAATAGGTAACGCACAAAAAGACTCAATGCAAGCTTCATAAACCTGCGTGTTGTACTTGTACAAACCTGTTCAGAGCAATTCACTTGATGAACACCAAAATTAACAAGTCAAGACGTACATTCACGTTTAAACGTAAAGTATTCTGTCAAATGCCGACACTCATGATTCCCTCGTAAGAGAATGACCTTTTTGGGATGCCAGATCTTCAATGCATACAAATACAATAAACACTGCCGTTTTCAAATCAGCCACAAGGAGTCCATATTCCCATTTCAAACACACACCTCGATGCCAAAATCTCCGCGATCGACATAATCCCCAAGGAATAGGTAAGTGATATCACCAATAGGCCCACCAACCTCAAACAACTTCATGAGATCATACTCATAGCCAACAACCACTCAACACATAGTCCTCTGTCACCAACAAGGAACGGACTCACATATTGCCCATGAATATCGCCACAAACTACACACATGCTATCAATCACGAGCCGAACACAAGAAACTCCACGAAAGGCGCACCAGTTACCGGATTAGAAACCAACACCATATTCGACTCCATCTTCAAAATCGCTGTAGCAGTCCGTATAATCCACAATGCATGTTCCCCCAATATTCTCCCTTCTTGAAAAAAGTGCTCCTTCAAATAACTTGCGTTAGGCATTCTATCCCCTTTTCCATTGCGTATGAAGAACTCTGCATCTGTGGGTTTATGTGCTGCTGGTGGCAGAACCTGCCACACAGAAACGGCAATCAGCCTCCATCCAAGAAAAAAGGGGCAAAACATACAGTCCTAATCTTCCGTTCAGCTATTGCCGGATTGTCACTAGAACCAGCCGACATTGGCGGTAGTGGTGGTCCAGTTGGATAACTCATAGGCGAAGGTATCACAGTAGACGTCACAGTAGGAAGATCCGTAGCACTAGTCTGTCGACTATGACTAGGCAAGACACCATCTCCAGTTGTTCTCTGCTGCGCCTGTTGAATCTGTCTAACCGCATTTTGTTGTTGGATGAAATTCGATTTTCTGCTTGCCATTTTCTCCGATCGGAGTAGCAGGTGTTACCAAAACGAGGATTAAATAATAACTGTGGCGTTGACGACGGTAGGGTTTACAATTTTTGAGAAAGGAAGCTGTAGATGTATCACAGTTAGACTTGGATAGGTCGTGGATGTTGAGTGGGTAGTGCGCGTGGAAGTAGAAGTAGTGTGCGTGGAAGTAGTAAAATGGACCTTGACAAAGAGTTCAGATACGCGATGGCAAGAGACCAAGAGATATTCGTAAGCCAGGAATCTGTATATCCTATAAGCACTCACGAAGGCGACACAAGCCCTCCTCAATCAAGGTAAGATGCAGGTCCAGAACAGCCACTACCAGCGACCGAAACCAAATACAATTTCCGCCCACATCAGTAGAAGGGCTCACCCATCGCAAACAACATCACCAACGCTCACCTAGCACGTCCCTACGACCAAAGCCCTCGAAAACAAGGAGATCCAATGGTGAAGGCTTCCTGTAGCACACGACAAGCCTGAAGTACTAACCACACGGCGTGTTTGTCAATGTGTTGTCCTCAGTGACTCAGGGCCCAGACATGAACAAAGGCACCGGTAAACGGAGCAGAAATACCACCGACATATGTGTGGGGAGAGTGTGTACTTGTTCAAAGATCCCATACCAACGCAAGGTGATCGCAAAGTGATCAATGTAGCTTAATGTAGCTTGTGCCCTTAGTGTAGTTCAAGGCTGTGCTTCGGCTTCGCAACATGACACACATGAGCATTACATTGAGTATTTTGGGTGCCGACGATTGTGGTTTTTGCCTTCATCACTGTCATACCGGACGTCAGAGCATTCCGTCCTTCTAGGCACTGCTATGTTCACCAAGTACCAGTATACAATGAAGCAAAATTATCGATCCAAACACCACCTCGCGATTCCACTAAATTAATGTATAGTCACCCAAAAGGCAATCCGGTTGTTCCATTTCTTATTCCTTAGTCCCAACCGGAATCCCTTCCAACTCCTCATATCCTAACGACAAATTCAAATTCTAACAGACAACGACGATTTAGAATCACTGATGCCATACAAAAAAGACTGCTCACCTGCAAACACTGCGTAGCAGCTCCCTTCAATAGATTATCCAATCCACCAACGACGACCACTCTCTCCCCACCCGAATCCACCTGAAATCCACCGCACACCCACCCATGTCTGCCCTCCACATCCCCTAATCCCGGCACACTCTTCAAAACCCTCACCATCCTTTCCCCCTCATACCTCTTCTCAAATAACTCCCCAACCTGCCTCGCAGTAAACCTCCCATTCAACGGAACAGATGCGGTAGATATAATTCCCGAGAACCATGTCCCGACACTCGGTACAAATGCCACTTTCACCCCAGACGTGGTAGAAAAGGGAGAGGAAAGGAGAGACGATAAATGAAATCCAGCCTCCCTCTCGTGTATATGATCCGTCAACGAATATGGCTTCACTCCTCCCCTTAATGACTCTGGCGTGACTTTTGGTAATGAAATCAAGTCTCCTTCCAGACTAGTCGAAGTCACAGTGCCCGCTCCCGAGTACCCACTTAATCCAAACACAGTAGGCATAGCCTGAGGATTCAGGTGAGAAATGAGAGGCGCCAAGAGCATCTGAGTCGATGTAGCATAACATCCAGGGTTAGCGATCCGTTTTGCTTTCTGAATGCGTTCACGACCGTATAGTTCTGCTCAGTGAAGGCATTGTCAAAAAGCCTTCCTATGTATGATAGCTAGAAAGTCACTCACCAGGTAATCCATAAATCCATCCTTTCTCAAACCTGTAATCCGCTCCCAAATCCACTACCACACTTCCCCTATCCTTTCCCCTCGTATTAGCACCACGTTCGACAGCATCCACAAATGGTTTCACTGCCCCGTTTGGCAACGCCATGACCCAAGCATCCACCTCCCCATCCTTCTCCATCCTTTCCACATCCTCCGTATTCAAATTTGAGTAAATGATAGGACTCTTATCGTACCCCTCCAGTTTCTTTCCGACAAGTTGACGAGAGGACACATGAGATAGTGAAAGATACGGATGTGCGTTAAGTAGGGTAGTCAATGCTTGGCCTGTATATCCTCTCGCACCAATCAATGCCACACGTTTTTGTTCTGTTAAAAACTGGACAGGTGTATCCGAAGTGACAGCAGTTGCATATCCTCGGATACTCCTCACAGCAGTCGAGTACGCCCGATTACCCAATGGTGTAGCGGCATTTACAACGCGATGCGGTGGTGCACTCGGACCAACCGGCAGATAAGTCCTATCAATCCTCCCCTTCCTCTCAAAGCCCTCCACAATAGCCTCCACCTCCTTCACATCTTGTACACCATACCAAAACAAGCTCTTCCCCGCTCTCGTAAAACTGCCATCCGCTCTTTCAAAATGCCAACTCCTGTTCTCATCTTCTGCAGGTGCCGTCCAAAACAGCTTCCTATAATCCTTCTTAATCGCGTTAAACACGTTGTCCACGACGTTATTCAGGACCCCCGCACGCGAGGATAAGAGTTTTGTCATGACAGGAATTTCGCCTTGGGGGTGAGAGACAACGGCTACTACGTCCATAGGTTCATCACCGTAAATGGTATATGGCGTCTTTTTCAAGTCGTTGAGGATGCCTGTGACAGATGCGAAGCCTGAAAGAACGTCCGGATCGCGATCGTGAACGACTTGACGGAACCGATCGGCGCCGACACCTTCAAGAGAAGAATGTTTGAACAGTCTGTATCCTCTTCGAATAAGTGTCCCAGCACCAGAATCGGTGAAAAGTTCTTTCTGTAGTGAGGAAGCGGATATGACGGCGATAGAGGATGAACGAGGCAGATGGTCGAGCATTTCTTTGAATTCACGAAGTTTGAGCTTCGTTCCATATTTGACCCAAGGTTCTTTCATCAACGTGTCGAATTCCTAGAGAAATATGAACATAAGCCATCATGCGGGAGGATTATACCGACCTCATCGAGGTTGATGACATCCAGTTTTTCACCAGTGACACCATGGAACATGCCACCCTTGTCATTCAGAAAGACAATTTTCATCGGTTCCAGCTCCTTCGCCAGCTCTCCTGCAGCAATATCTGCATTGACGTTCAAAATCTGACCATCCTGACTTTCAGCCAAGCTTGTGAGGATCGGGAGTGCACCAGCACGGATAGAAGCCTCGAGAGGCCTCTTGTCGACTTTTGTAATTCTACCAACAAGACCATACTTGTCCTTGTCAAGATAGTCCGCAGTGAATACACCAGAGGTAATCGGGCGCGCTCGGGTGCCAAGTTTTTCCAACGCTCCAACGAGTTTGAGATTTTCATCAAGGAAGACTCGGCGCGCTACACCGAGAGTTTTTGCATCTAGGGACACATTTAGCCATGTTTGATAGTGTAGGGTGATAACTCACCAGTGACACGAATACCATCGATATAATCTGGAACGACACCCTCTTGTTCGAGGATATCATTGAGCTGAGGGCCTCCGCCATGCAAGACGACAGGGTATAGCCCGACCCTCGCCAAAAAGCTCAAACTGAGTGCGAGTTCATCCATGTCACTCAGGACCGCCCCGCCGATCTTGATGACAGCAAATTTGGCAGGCTGGGACGGGTGAGAAGAGGACGAAAAAATACGGAGATAACGCTCGACTTCACGTTTCGTGCCTATGGAGTACAGCAGTCTCATAATGGTGTCCTTTCCATGGCGATGAGAGATTCTGGCTTGCGGTGGAAAATTGAGCGACTTACTCTGTCTGTCTGGGAGACAGACTGGATGGACCTAGCGAGTGCTGGCGCGGAGCGCACGAACGCATGACGCTGGGCAGCGACGAAGATGGCACGACGAGCAAGCATTGGTCAGAGTTGTAGTATATATAGTAATTGTTGAGTTGTTGAGCTCGTCGGAATACCATTCTGGTGTTTTCATCAGCGATTATGTGTCTACAAACGCACTACTATCATCTCAGGCAGAAAAGGTTTGCTCTCATATAATGCCACGAGAGTATTCAACATAATCTGCTCTCCAATTTCCGCTCGACCGAGAGTACTCTCATTGCACCACTAGCAGGGATCGGAAGGTGGCTATTGCCACCTCTTCCAATCTTGTTAGCATCAGACAAAAAATGCAACTCAAATGCTTCACAACAGAATAGAACCAATAGAACCAATAGGCATCGTCAAATCTGACCGACGCTCCCTATTCAATTTCAATGACCCCTGACATTTCCGTTTTAAGTTCTTAACAAAGTCCTTGTTATAATTAGCGAAGAAAGGAACAGGTAGCAGCATGTGAAGGCCTGACTCTCATGAATATCAAGTAGTCAATCAGGTAGTTTCAAACCAAGTAAACGAAAGAACGGTGTAACAAAAGAAGTTGAAACAAATAGTGACAAAGATCTGGGTTCATTACCTATTGACAGCTAGGTAAAAAAGAAAAATCCAAAACTGACATATTGTTTCTGTCCTTTGTCCAGAAATTTCCACTTCCTTTGCAGGAAAATAAAAGTACGCATAGAGAATCATCGCTAATCCTCAGAGAAATTACAATATTATCTTACCTCTCATTGATCAATCCCTCCTCCAATCAGGCCCAGTACCTCTAACATTTCTGACAGTGATTCTGGTTCCAGCTTCATGTGCCTCTCGATGATCAGCAATCTGTTCAAAAGAAGGATGACAACAGCAGAAGGTAAAATGGCTTATTCGTCAGCTGTGTACAAAATTCAACGTGGTGCTGTGTGATACTTACACTACGTGTATCGACATTGGGAGGTCCATTTTGCGCTGGTACAGCTAGAGCAAGATTGACTGCAAAGATAACGAGGTATGTCAAAGCAAAGACAGGACGCATAGTTCTTCTTTTGGTTGGTATCAGCCAAATCAGAGAGTGAGTGAGCAAAAACTATGAAGAGCAAACAGGGGAACACGAGGAGGACAAATTTGAAGGTGGGTCCTTAAAGTGACGTTACAGATACTTATAAGGTTCCTTCGAAGGCATAGGTCTTCGTCACATCAAAGTCAGCTTCTAGCTCTGGCCCTGAAGCTCTGATCTGTCAGAATTTTTCGTACATACGACTGAAGGCCAAGATTTCAAATTCCCGTAATTATTCTAGCTAGCACTTTGGAGTGATCCTTCTTCGCTCCTCGGAACCTTTCTCGGAACCTTTTCATCAGGGGTGCTGGCTGAGAGAAGTACTCAGCAATATAAGGTTGCCAATTTGGAGCACTCACTTAAGAAATTGAACAATTGAGCAATATTAGAGAAAGAAATTCAATCCAATTTACATGAGCAACGTGGGCCACCAAACATATGTAAATACCGTAGAAAGTAATAAACCGTAGACTCCCCAACTTAGTTACCGTACATTAACTTCATATTCTTGGAATCTGTGTAAAGCCATTGGCTATATCTCAGAGGGAACATTTAAAAATGTCTACTGTAGTACGGTGGAACGTTCTTAGCGGTATAGAATAAAGATACATGAGGAGAAAATATGTGTCCCTTGTGAATACTCTTGATGAAGTGATAAAGTTCTATTATGTTGAGAGATAAAAGGGGTAGGTTACCTCCTTACCCAGTGATTGAGATATAAATAGAAAGTGTCGGTCAGTCGGCTTTTGATGCGGTAGGTTGTGAAGAGAAGACGTTTCAGAGCAGTCGAAGCGGGTGTTTGGCGCCCGATCTCATTGTAATCGTTGAAAGTCTCAACGTCTAAGTGTCAAAGGAGTTTCGTTTGAGGCTTTAAATAGTGACGCCCTAGTCAGGTGTTTTAGAAGTTCCAATCATGTACCAGACAACCTCAGATTGTGAACGATTCAATGAAGAGGAACAACCAAACAGTGGTTATTTAAACATTCCTATCCACAAGAATAGCGTACAGTGGTCCATTATTTGTGTGCATGTTCTGTGAAAAACTAACCGGAGGGCTCAACTGTCGACGTGTTCGTTTTTCAAAGGTGACAAGAGGAAATGGTGATGCGTTTAAGTAGTATTTCAAGACGGGATGAGACGATGTAAAATTCCGGTCCAACACGAACAAAGAGCTAGGAAACCGGACGTTTACTACTCAAAATTATATATTGACGTTCAAGGCCTGTGCAAGAACGGTTAACTTGAGAGCCTTGATAATGTCAAGCGCACAGTGAATGAGAGGTATGAGGTCAACAACAAGGGTGGCAGCGACCTTCACGAGCAGAGTAATAATGGTGGCGAGGATACCGGCAATTTCGTTCACAAGATCAACAAGAACAGTAAATTTGTCCGTTTGGACGTGAACGCAAGCCTTTATCACGAAGCTGAGAGCGGTGCTAACGGTCTATAATCAAGGTAAATTTTCAAGGATGCCAGTGAAGAGGTCAGGGGTGTGACATACGACAGTGAGAACGGCAACAATCTGTGCGATGGCATTAGCGTCAAGAAGCCTGCCGTTGAGGTAAAAGACCGATTTAACATGGTTCGCGACTAGAGCCTCAATCTCGTCTCTCGCGTGCCCAAGAAGGCCCTTGATCTTTCCGAGGGCGTCAAGCGAAATCCGAAGGGCTACGTCAGCGTGTTCGGTGCCGGTAACTTGGTCGCCTACAAGCCATATGAAAATGAACCTCAGAACCAGGGAAAGTTGGAATATGAAACTACGTACTCAAGTCATGGCATAGAGGAATGATCTTGCCATTAAGATTAGAGAGAATGTCAGGGATACCTTGAGCGGGTTCATCGCCGCTCTCGAGGGAAACAGTAGTGAGTGTTGCCTTTGCTGGTTCACGTGCGTCAATGACATCCTACAAATTGATGAGATGTTACAATTTCTGATACAAGGAAGGAGTTATACAGCACGAGAACTGAGATAAGGCTTCGCTTCGGGAGGTGGTGAAGCAATCTCAACGCCCGTAGTCTCAAAAGTGGGAAGAGCTGACGTGACGGTAGTAAAGGCAATAAACGCAAATGCAATTGAGATAAAAGAGGGCATTGATAAACGAGTGTGGAGAGTCGGGAGAAGAGAGGACAGTTAGAGACAATGGCCGGTTAAAGGGAGCTAGACTGTTATAAAGTACCCTTGAGCTGGCAAATGCATCCTCTGTTTATGCGGCTAAAGGAAACCCACCGATTTTTGGAGGGAAAGATTACGTTTTTCCAGACTCGGGTTTAGGATTAGTGTGTGCCATTTATAGCCCGTACGACAGGATGAACTTGGTCGGTACCTAGTGGATTGGCTGAGTATTTAGAATATATTGCTTCTGCTTCGTAGAGAGAATCACAATGGCGAGATCCCAGTTGCACAAACACCAATCCGTACACAGGTCCTGTATAATTTCAAAGATCCAAGACACTCATGGAAATTTCATTGAGCAAACGTGTTTAGTAACGTCATCCAGAAACCTGCACGCCCCTAAGGTTGAACTTAGATTGGTTCCTGTGCTTGTGAGGGTCTAGGTCTTGAGGGCTCGCACCTGCCAGTGAGCGGAAACCCTTATTTCAGGTGGGTAAATTATCAAAAGGCTCACAGGGGAACAATAGGGGGCGTTGGAGCAGGAATACAAGGTATTTGCAGAGTTTATAATGCAATTGTACCTAGCCAATAAGACAAAGTGTCGGAGATCACAGTGAGCTCACTGAAGTGTTCTGACACCCGAAGACCGCTCAACCTACCAGGACCTAGTTCTATAGCTATAAGTTATATATATAAAATGCGGCACCCGCTTAAATCGCCAAAAGATACCAGAAACTAGAAACGAGTCGTGCAACAAGTAGAGCAAATACTCGTACATCTGTCACTCAACCTCTAAAAAGAAGACTTCGTGCATTGTGCATTTGATAAGTTTGAAGTGATTCTCGTGCTAAAAATCGACAGAGTGGTGTGGCGAGGATAGGCTTTTGAGCGAGCGGTGGTAGTAGTGGTGATCACAGCCAGCGTGAGGTGAAGTGCACGCCTTGCTCGTTGGCAAAGACTAGGTGTCCCAAGGGGAGGAAAATTTGTCCAAGGGGGAAGGCAATCGGTGACATGCAAATTTCACACGGACGGTCTCAATTTTACGAATGGCGTCTGTCATTCCAATGAACGAATTTACCGGCCATATCGTCTTTAGAGCCGTATGCATTCCTGTAATCTAGGCATGGTATATGTAGTAGTCCTGATATGTGGTGCCGGAGGGGTTGAAGTACCGTTATGCAATGATCAGTGCGTTAAATTTTCTTTCCACGGAGCTTGATGCCGAGTTTCTGACAGATGTCAAGGACCAGCAATCCAGTGTCAAAGGCAATGAGCAACAACTACAATCAGAAATGTGATGGCGAGCAGTCTCTTATTCGGTGGAGGTCACATTTGGCTTTCTACCTGCTATCTTGACTTTGTGCTAGATGTGATGCCTGCTTGTCGCGCGCTGTATTGACTAGAATTCTGGCTGTTTGGCTGTGGCAATTTAGTATGAAGTTGTGTCCATTTGTTATGTGCACGCTGGCAACTCGGAATGACATGGCAGAAGACACGACAAATGGTGGCATGAGAACATCAGCGATGAGATCTTGTGAGATTTGGCGACGCTCTTTTTCAAAGATTTGCTACTTCCGGAAAGGCATTGGTATTGCCCTGGACGAACTGTGGACTGGAGCGATGTGTATATGCTGAATTTCTGATGACATGACGTTTCGGCAGTTTGGCAGTGAATTTGGTCAGCTGTTTTGCGCTCATATATCCCCCAATTTGTTCTGACCCTCTTCTCGTTCTTTCCCTCCATCTAATTCCTGCTTCGTTCGTCCTCCTCCATGACGTTCGCTGTCCTCAGGGCCCTTCATGGCATCATTGGCGAGGCTCTGGGAGACATCGAGGCTGTATATACGTTCCATGGCTTGCATGATAAACCGCCCTCGGGCTTGGGCAGGGACAAGACCCCCGACCCTTCAGGAAATTATTGTGGTCCGGCTAGACCTAAGCATCGCCCTACTCTCTCTGTAAATTCTCTCTCTAATGTGTATGCGTCTCCACCACCATCGCCATGCATCAAGACGGAGAATTCGACCGATTTCCTACCCCAGCAAAGTCTAGATTTTCCATCTCTCGATGCTCCTTGCAACCCGACATCTCTATCCGAGATATTAACACACCATCCTGACGTTCTTGCTGCCGTGAATCGTATCATTGCTGCTTGTGGCCAAATGAGCGCTACAGTCCAAACACCTTTTCTCACTTTATGCGACGCCATAATGGGGGTGAGTCCTATTTTCTGATGTCCTGCCATATTGCCAACGGATGTCCTATCTAGTACCACTTACCGTCTTGTATGCGCCTTTTTGAGGCCTCGCATGTCCCTGAGATACTGCGAGAAGCAGGTTCTGCCGGCTTGCATGTCAATTACATATCAGAGAAGAATGGTGTTGATAAAACCAAACTAGGTATACGCGATATTAATCCTGCGTTGTCTCAGCGACTGACGGACGCACAGCACATATTTTGCGTCTTCTGGCAACTCATCATGTTGTGAGGGAGCTGTCACCAGATGTCTTTGCTTTAAACAGGATATCCTCGACAATTGATACCGGGAAAAATGTACACGATCTTCATCAGTGGACTATGGAAGGGACGTAAGTCATGCTGTATCTGCATCTCACTATGCATCTCCTCTAAACGTTCTTTCCAAGTCCAGAGAAGAAATACGAAGGTACTTCAGGCATTGCAGCATTTGTCGGGCTTTGGTCCGTTTTCAGCTCCTCTGCTTGGGCCTCGTTGATTCTCTTTATGTAGTTCGGATGAGATCTACAAATCATCTGCATATCTGACTGAAACATATCTCTTATCTCAGTCAGATATTACTAGAACAGCTACAGAACCAACCAGGGCTCCTTTTTGTTTCGCCTTCGGAACTGTTGAATCAAAAACTGGGTTTTTCGGCTGGCTCGAGGGTTCCACCGAATCGAAGTTGACAGAGACTGCTTCCCCTGAAGATGCTCGGTATGAAAAACTTTACCACTAAATAGCCTCATTGTATGCTTACCAACGAGTCAGAGTTCAAATAGATCAAAGTGCCCCCGTCAAAGATGCAGATCCCCATGTAAATCGACTCAGAGCCACAAGTTTCGGGCCGGGACTGACATTGAATGCTCCAAACGCCAATCGCTTTCGTTTGGAGCGTTTCGGGAAGGCTATGTCGGGAACTTCTTCTTGGGAAGTGCCAAGCGCCATCCTCAACAGTGCGAATTTGCCCCAGATTCCAGTGGGACATTCTGACCAGTGACATGGATAGGTTTTGATTGGCACACCCTACCCCGTGGAAGTGTTATTGTTGACGTTGGTGGTGGTATTGGATCTACCAGCATGCTCCTCGCTAGTGCTTTTTCATCGCACGGTGAGGATAGTCCCAGTCTTCGGTTCATTATTCAAGACCGTCCGATTGTAGTTGAAATGGGTGAAAAGGTAGGTTCCCTGTTCTATCTGAGCCTTGTTCTTATCAATGGACAGGCTTGGAGGGCCAAGTGTCCGGAGTTTCTTGAGAGTGGAACGGCACTCTTCCAAGGTACGCTCTGCATCTATTTTATTGTTCTTTGGCTCATGCATGACTCTTCATCCAGTCCATGACTTTTTTGCGCCCCAACCAGTTAAACAGGCAGCGATCTTCTTATTGAGAGTTGTGTTGCATGACTGGCCCGATGATTTCGCTTGTAGGATACTGCTACATTTGAGAGAAGCTGCGATGCCTCATACAAAGCTTCTTCTGGGCGATTTTATTCTCCCTCTAGCATGTCCCGATGAGGTTGGCGGAAATGAGCTCCTTGAGGACATTCAAGGAACTGAGGCCATGCTCGCACCACCTCCTTTGCTTCCAAACCTTGGGAAAGCAAGTGCAAATGCGTATTGGATGGACATGACGGTGCGTCATCAGCCAACTCGAGTGAAATCAAATCCTGAATCATTATAATTAGATGCAAGTTATGTTTAATGCTCAGGAACGGACGTTACGAGAAATTGTAGCACTAGCCGCATCTGCTGGCTGGAAGGTCACAAGGGTTACGAAGTCTATTGGCTCACTTTTTGGATATATCATCGCCGTTCCATCAACAATACCATTCAAATACCGATTTCATGGCTCGAAGGCTGACTCATATCGTGATCCTGCCTTCGTCTCCCACAAATCCTCAGAAGAATCGAAAGCAACTGTTCCTATTACTATCCACCGCGGCGATAAGCATGACGAACGGGAGTTAATTGAACGCTCGTCGTCGCGATGTGGTACACCCACATTTGGCTCGAGGATGCAGTTATCACTTGTGGAGGAAGCACTATCGAAATTTGGTGGAAGTTTCTTTCGTTCTCGCAAAGGAACTACGACTCGAACAGTTTCATCGTCGAAATCCACCTCGCTTAAGCAAGCTATCACTTTGACACCCGTACCAGCTGTCAAGAAGAAATCCTCACCCCTTTCTGCACCCTCGCTTGTGACACCTACTTCACCAGTCTCTCCTACCACAAAGGCACATTCTTCCCCCAAGCCTCTTGTTCAGACGCTCAGTCAGAGGATCATACCTAGACGTCTGTCACTTGCCAATCTGCGTGTTAATCATGAACCAGCACCACCTCTACCAACTCCTCGAGAGTTCCCTTCACCTTTGCCTCCTGATTCATCTCTTTTGAGCAAGATGTCCCTCTCCCATCTGTCTACTTTCGACAACCGCGATCAATTTCATCTTGTAGCATCAACTTTGTCTACTGCTTGTGCCCAAGAGCGGAAACTCAGTTCTAAAGAACATATGAGTAATGTTTCTCTCTTACCCACACTACGTCGTCCGGGAGGTGAGGGAGAATTACCACAGTTTCACCTTCCAAGCTGGGATGATGCGGGCCAGCTTTCCCCAACCCGAAATACGGGACACCGATCGTCGTTTGCACAATCACATATGCCACCAGCGTCTCCAAAAATAGCACCAACCTCGCCTTTGCCAGTTGCAACGAAGGTCGAGTCGCGCAAAAGGACAAAGAGTGTCGCAGGTCTTTCATCAAAGGCCGGCCTACATGCAGCCAATGCCGTAGCGTTTGTGAGTGGGATAGGCGCGTCTCTCGGAAACGGCCTTGAAGGCCGCATCGGAGCTGGGTCCGGTCGACTGGGCGGTTTATTGGCTCGTAGTGGCGGCGGCACTAACATTCGATCTGAGAAGGGCAGGGATGTTGCCACGTCAGTCGAGTCACCTGAATTCTCGTCATTTGTCGATTTGACTGAGGATTGCCGTGACGAGCAGAGAGATCCCTCGTATGGGTCTATTAGTGTTTTGGCTGCTGCTGCGCGAATTGAGAAGAGGGCGTTAAGGAAGAGAGAATCCCCTTGACTTGATGGCATGCAAACATTTTCAGGGATCACCTTTGATATGGCTTTTATTAAATGACGCAGGAATGAATGGCTTATTTCAATGAGACGTATAGAGTGTTCTTTGGCTACTTCGCTGTGTTTTCATCGGAATCTCATCTGCTTTGTTTACTTTCTGGATTTTCTTGCATGTCTGCTTGTATAGCACATCTGCTGGAGTTTTTTCCGGAAGATTACCCTGATTTCTAATCATGGATATCCGAAAAATGATGAAAGATTTCAACAAAGTACATAAGACACAGTCAAAAAGCTCCAAACAATACCTGCTGGATATTATGCATCAAAATTGGGGTGGATCTGCTCTCTCACATTACAGCCCTCTTATGATCAGAATAAGCCAAAATATGCTCATCTAGTCTCACTCAGGTCAAGACCAAGTAATGTAGCTTGGATGAAATATAACAAAATGAGTGGAGTACTGTCAGCTAGTATTACTGCAGCCCAAGCTGAAAAATGAACACATCAATGCAAAATCCCAAGCTCAAGAGTTATATGGAGTTACTTTTAGTCTGAATTTGTTAAGCATGGTTCTTGCTTCAAGTGGAAGTCTGCAGACAGAAGAAGGATAGATCAAGCTGGAAGGACTCATCTGTAAATGCAACTGGTTGCAGATGACAAACTTTAACTTATGTGCTGTGTTGAATAGATATTCTGCTTATTTATATTCATGACTTTGATTAGCACAGACATAATTCAGTGATGTCAAAAGTAGTAGCATACAATATGTTGTAGTGACTACTCAATTGAAATAGGGTTAACAAAAGAACTTGATACTACTACTTATACAAATTGCACTTGGTATTAGAGACACATACTCAGTCTGAACATGAAGGTATATAAACAACTATATTTCATACCTATTAGAGACACATACTAGGTACTACTATCAGTCTAAGTTCTTTACTAAATAAGTCCAGTAAACTCACCTCAGTCTGGACATGAAGGTATGTAAGTGACTGAGGTTTGTTGTGTTATGACTTAAGTTCAAGTGATAGAACAAAAGACAACTATTGTATTGAGTAACACAAGAGAACTTAATAGAGTTCCTAGTATAGGTGATATTTGTCATATTCCAAACTCCGAAACATGTCCGAGACATATCTGACTTCAATACAACATCAAATTCCCATGGTTATTTGGCTTTATTTGTGTCAAAATCTGTGGTCATTTTTATCTGTTTTCATTAGCTAATTATCTCCTTCAAACTCTGCAAACTTACTTAGACTTTACATGGGGTTTTCTCCTCTTTAATCTGAACTCCTATTTAGTGTTTCACTACTGAAACA
>Ga0157368_1000583_pt1 | contig 16807 bp, 8 predicted proteins | sample AttbisABBM3_FD_113146 | JGI IMG/M metagenome (GOLD analysis project Ga0157368, IMG submission 113146) | Fungus gardens microbial communities from leaf cutter ant in Botucatu, State of São Paulo, Brazil - Atta bisphaerica ABBM3 | ecosystem: Host-associated > Fungi > Mycelium > Unclassified ...
AGACTCCTTGTTGAGTTCTCTTGTAATCCCCACATCAATGTTATGGAACACTTTGGACACTAATATTTTTCTTTTTCTTTTATCTATTTTTCTTGATTCTATATTTCTTTTCTTTTGAATTTCTTTTTCTTTTTCTTTTTAGTGCTGATGAAGAGGCACATGACATCGCAGTCACATGACATGTCACATCATGTGACATCATAGGCCTAGAACATAATAGAAGAATCTGGAAGATGATGTCAGAACACATGTATACAACATGGTAGCCTTGAGTAAGAAATGAGGCGGACATGAGGATGTAGTATGGACCATGTGTATTCTGTATATATAGGACTCTAATTTAGCAGAGACTCCTTGTCGAGTTTTCTTGTGAACTTTCCACTCTATATCCTATTGAGAGATTTACTTGTTCATGTTATCATTTGTCATTGTGATAAGTGGTTGCTACAACAATCAATAGCTTACTGAGAGCTTTACTTGTTTGTATGATTATTGGACTTTGTATCTAGTGGTTGCCACAACAGTGGTAGTGAAGAAAAAGATGTGTATAGTAGTAAGAGAGAGGAACCTGTGCTGGCCTTACTCTTAGACAAATATTTCAAACTTGAAATAATCTCTATAGATATTAGTAAGCTCTTTTCCTATCCCACCTTACACTTTTTACTAACTACTTCAATTACTGACTACTGCCTTAAGAGAAATGTAAATGATTTTGACCTAAGAAAACCATTCTTGTTACAACTTAGGCTTAAGTGTAAGAGCAAATGAAAATCCTTATATTGGGTTAACACAAGAGAACTCAATAGAGTTTCAAGTACAAAGTGTCTACCTTATATACACTAGCTAGTTGGTCTATGCAAGACCTTATCTAACCTATCCTAAAGGCCATGTGTAATCTATTAGGTCAATATATAGTAAACATGTTGTATGAAGTTACCATTCCAGAACCTTTTATATTCTTTTGTGTAACATATAATTGTGTGTCTTGTGACTGTGATATTGTGTTACATTGTGTGACAGTTTGTAATAGTTATGTATAATGTCATGCTAACCCCTAATTCTAAGTCAAAAAATAAAAATAAAAATAAAAATAAATAAAGTCCACTATCTTCTGTTCAACTTGGTGTGCAGGAGACAAGATCTTAGAAGCTTTAGATATCACTCAGATAGCTCAGATATCATCTAGTAAACTATGGACAACTGTAAATGACTAGGAGTGAAGAATATAAGACAATGACTTATCTGTGAACAACTGTAAATGACTAGGAGTCAAGAACACTTCTACAGGGAGTAATTTATGCAATCATGTAATATACTAACTAAGTGAGATATTATCCTGAAATCAAGTCCACAGTAACTATAATACAACTGAGAAGATCAATTTGTTAAGACTTAAGCCCTAAAATAAGGATTACAAAATGACCTTGGATTGGGTAATCATAAGAGAACTCAATAGAATTTTTAGTACAGAATAGTTTATCTTATATATACAAAGCTACTGGTTCATACTACAGTATTATTAACCTATTCTAAAGGGCTGTACATTACTCTTAAAATGTGTCAAACATATTATAATGACATTATCCTTCTAGAAGTTTCTACTATATTCCATCATGACATGTAATTGTGTGACTTGTAACCATGACTGTGACTGATGTATGACAGTTTGTAACAGTTATATGTAATGTCATACTAAACCCTAACTCTAAGTCAAAAATAAAATAAAAATGAAAAGAAAATTAGAAAGAAAAAGAAAACAAGAAAATAAAATAAAGTCTACTATTTACAACTCTGATGCAATTCTAACATCTTCAACTCTAACAATTCTACTCTAAGCAAAATCTTAAGAACATTTGCCATTATTTTATATATACTAGTTACAAAAAAACCAATAATATAGAGTTGATAATTGAAAAAAGTAATGAACATGTCCATATATAGTTAATATACTTATAATACACTGGTGAGCTTTGGTATACTATACATGACTAAGCTTTCTCTACTTAACCAGTATATCTCTTATACTTAGGATCTAACAATTCTTCTTGACTAAGGGTAGTATTGCTCTTGGTTGAAGATAATGAAAGTGTTGTGGCAACCACCAGTCACAAAGACCAATAGAAACACAATCAATAAATCTCAAAAGTAGATATCATTGTGGAGATTATAAGAAAACTTGACAAAGAATCTCTGCTGAATTGCTATTCTATTTATATAAATTACAGGTGGTTTGTGCTATCAATAATTAACCCTACCCTAAAGTTCATATGACATCCATGCTTTAACCTTATATTCTCTATAAGGATATCATGCTATATACATATGCCCTGACATCATCTTTCTCATCCCTTCTAGCTTGCTCTAGCCAAGTCTAGGGTTATGACCTCACATCATGTGACATGTCATGTGACAACAGTCACATACCTCTTTATTGTCAAAAAATAAAGAGAAAAAGAAAATCAAAAGAAAAGAAATATTAAATCAAGAAAAATAGATAAAAGAAAAAGAAAAATGTTAGTGTTTAAGTATCCCATAACAAAAAGAGTAAGTGAAAGAAGTAGAGAAGGCTTGTCACATCCTATGTTCTAATCTCATCCATCCCTAACCACAGACAACCATCTACTCTCATCCATGCTTTCAAACCTCTTCTAGTGCAGATTAAATCTATTTATTCTATCTTGAATGTTCTTGCTAGTCCAAGATAATTTCATAGATATCTCTCCCTAAACATCCAAGAGTTATCAGTAATCAGAATAACTTACTTAGCAGTTACATTTCAGATAGCTATTCTAGGTATACTAACTAGTATATCATCTAATAGCTTATACTGTAGTAGTTATTCTGAGAAAATCAATTAAAACTAGCACTTTTCTTCCAGGAACACACCTTGCCACCTTCTAGTGGTTTTTCATCTTCTAAGTTCCTATTTCTCAATCTTAAATATATGACCAGTACAACTTGTAGAGGTATAGTATATAAGCTGAAGCTAAAGATCATTCTATTCTATCTTCTATATTTTCAGATAACATAAACTACTTAGTTCTGAACTTCTGAGATACCCCTTCTAAATCTTGGACAATAAGATATGAACTATGTCTAATAAGGCTTTGTATTTGAGCAGTCTCAAAAATAGCAATTGAGTTCTAATGTTATAACTATAAAATAAAGAAATAAGCAAAGAGAAATCTTGTATAGAGTTTATATAAGAAGACTCAATGGATTTTCTAGTACAATATCTATCTTATATATCCTAAGTTGGTAGTTTATACTAGATTACATCTAACCTAGTCTAAAATATATTCTATATAAGACCAACATATAATAATTATGCTATATAATATTATTGTTCTAGAATCTTCTATGTTCTTCTCTATATTATATAATGTTGTAACTATAATATGTTATATATGATGTTACATTACTACTTCTTAACTCAGTCCAAATAAGGAAAAGAAAAGAAAAGAAAATGAAATGAAATCAAGTTTACTATCTTGAACTTTAATCTACTTCTCTATTTTTTAGATAGAGTAACTCTTTCCAATTTCCCTAAGTATATCCCCTAAAATATATAACCTATATAACAAAGTAGAGATGTAGTATATAAGCTAAAGCTGAAGATCACTTATTATTTATATTTTATCTATTATGAATAAGTATAACATTCATCCACCTTCTAAGAGTCTGCTATGAATCTCAGTTATTAAGGTGTAAACCATAATTAACAACATGTCTACTCTTTCAAGCTCATTATATCATAGTGTACTTAAACTCTTATATGTTATTTTATTTTATTTTAATCTATTTTCATGATTTGATTTTACTTTTACTTTATTTTACTTTTACTTTTATTTTTGGTTGATGAAGAGGCATATAACTGTGGTTATATAATATATCACATGATGTAATATCATAGATCTAGAACATAATAAAAGAGACTAGAACAATGATGTCAGAATACATGTTTACAGTATAAATGTTATGACCTTAAGCTAGAGTTGCACTTAGGCAAAGACTTGAGAGAAGTTAAGGGAGATTGTATAAGTGGTAAAGCATAAGGATACAGGATAGTATCTATGCTATATATACTAGTAGAAGTGAGGAAACAATGTGCAGTACATGAAGCATATAACATGAGGAGACCTTAAGGATAAAGCAAGGTTATAGCACCTACTACATGAGGTGCTGACTGAGACTACTACGGTGCAGCCAATTGTGTCGTCATACCCTTTGCCCTTCTCCATGATGCATCCTTGAGGTATCAATTATAACAATATAATCCTTATAGCATGTATATAGTAGACTCATAGATGACACATGTAGTTTAGGGTAGGGCTTGTATAGTAGTATATGACTACTTAGCGAGCTGTTGGCCATCTTGGTTAGTGGTTGCCACAACTATGCTCATCTGTTTTCTAGCACTCTTCTTCTAGTTATTCTTCTATTCTCTCACTTTCTTCTATAATTGTGAGCTAAGCTTGTTTTCATTTCCAAATCCAGTATTCTAGATTATTCTATTATTCCTGATAGTTTGTGATTACTATAGTACAATTATTTTGTGGTTAGATTAGCAGTGTTCTAGCAGATTGAAATTAACTACAGGGTATTTAGGATAGTGTCACCTTTAGGAACCTCATTTTGTTCTCTCAGGTTTTCCTAAAGCCTTAGAACTTTTCTATGTTTCTAGCCAGTTGCTCTAATCCTTTCCATCACAATTCTCAATACAAAAACAAAAGTGCATAGTTGCTGACCTCAATAACAGTCATGTGATAAAGACTGATGTCGTCCCTCCACCACTCTGTTTATGCACTTTCTCTCATGCCATGAATCTCACTGACTTACCTGATGATGTCATTAACGAGATATTTAGATGGTTGGATGGAGAATCTCTCTATTCATGTACCCTGGTAAACTGTCGATTTATGGTCCTTTTCGTAAATTCATATTCGTTCCAGGTCAATAAAGCACTTCATGTTAATCTTCATAAAGCTCAGGAATTTGAATATCGATATCGACTGGAAAAATATGAGCTGGTCAACACTTGCCATGGCGAACGCTCGTATCAAAGTAGGATCGACGTATTAAAGCACTTCACTCAGATGTGGTGGTCGGACATTTGGTGTCCAAGAACACCGTTTGAGATACATCATATAGATGGAGGGTGTATTGCATACGAGTTGGTAGGAGGGGTGTTTGCAAAGACGGACGGATCTTCCCTCACGATACAATGGCTTCCCTCCTTCTCAACTCCTTCACGACAAGTAATCCTTCCACCGCAAAGGATAGGGTTCTCCATTAAGGATTTCGCTCTTGACCCTACGCAGGATGTGGCTGCATTTGTGGATGCAAATCAATCGTACGTTATCCAGACTTTTAAAATAAACCCTACGTAGCTGATTTTTCTGTACAGGCCCTACATGTTCCCGAGGAGTCGGGATGTTTTGATTCATTTGAGAACGATCTCAACGCATGATCCCCATCCTGAAGCTAAGGAACCTACAATCATGTCCAGGCTTCCACTCCATTTAGACGGAGACACAGTCTCGGATCTTACTATTCAATTTGCCAACGACCTCCTTTCATTGTTTTTCTTCAGTAGCCCTTTATTACCCCGACTTTTGCTGTGGGATTGGAAGACAGGTACTGTAATTCTGGTAAGTTAAAAATACTTTTCCGTAACTGGTATTCTGATGAATTTCAAGAACTCGACGACTCTATCATTCTATTTTCCAGCTGGAGGATTGTCATTTGAACTTTTGTCGTCACGTTCTTTCGCTGTGTTATCCAATTCTGGACCTGGTAGTATTTCCATATATAATATTGATTATCCCAGGAATCCAGTACTCCCACCTCTTTGTGTGGCAAAACTGATGATGCCTACCCTTCTCCCTGGAATTCGATTGGCATCACTACAGTCACACACTGGTCCCTTCCTTGGAAAAGCACGCCGCGATGGACTCTTTACGACTTCACCTGATGCTCGCATATACGTTATTGCCGCTCGATATATAAATGGCGCTCGCTCCCACGTCACGTTCTTCATTCACGCGTCGGCCTTTATATCATATATGCAACCTGCTCCATTTCATTCAACTCGCCAGATACCCTGGGAGAAATGGAGCCAAAACAAGTACTTTTGTAATCCTGTGCAACTTTCAGCAAATTGGTTGAGGCAAGTGTAATCATGCCTCCCTGTTCCCCTCATTTGTCTATCTGATAGATCTGCGTTAGATACGTTCAAGGAACCCGAGTCATCACCATGACTAGGGAGGATTCTGAGAACAGGAAGGTTCAGATCCTTGACTTCAACCTCATTCGAGGACCAATCAGAGAGGCTGGACCTCAAAGTTTTGGCTTGTTCATGCCAGCTATTCGACATATATTTCCCTCGAGATCCCGGATGTTAGAGGTGAAATCCTCCTGTACCTCCTGGATGATCGATGAGGATTACATCCTTGGATTGGACGTCTGTCCCTTTTGTTCTTTGAATTTTGATAATGCTCACTGACTTTTATCTAGACAGCGGGGAATCTCGAAGGAAGGATCCACTACTTGGAAGTCTATTCAATGTATCATGCTTCTCGCACGGAACCACATTTCCCATAAAGATCTTTCCACCTGATTTCATTTCCGAGATGTCGTTTCATTCGTTGTTGCAATACGCCCATCCAGTTTATAGTCAAGAGGACTTTGTGTCATGACATAGTCACCGAATACTGCATCTATCGTTTCTAAAATGGTAAAATCAGTTCGGACTGGCCAGAAATTGTCCCCTCCGCCTGCAACATAGTCAGTTGTGGCAATAAGATACGTCTGAGAGAGTACGACGGGTTGGCCGGCGATTGAGAGTGTGATCAGTCTGCTTCCTGTGGGATTTGATGGATTATACAAGAATCGGATGTTCTTGGATACTTGAACAAATTTTTCGACAGGTAGTCCATTCTCGGTGTTGACCTTGGAAACGATGCTTTCAAAGGCATTCCAGAGTTGCGTACCTGTCATGTTGAGCTGGACGTAGGCATTCCCGAAAGGGAAACAATCCAATACTTGTTGTTGAGTAATGTTCCCGGCGCCGATATCTATACGAATCCCACCAGCGTTCATAATAGCTGCAATGGGCCCTGGGCGATATGCTTCAAGAGCATCAGCTGTCAGATCGCCAAGGTTACATTCACCTTGTTCGCATGTTGATGAGAAGAGAGGCGTTTTCGTAAATCCGATGATGGTTTTTTCGAATACATCGAATGCTTTTTCCCACTCTTTGATTTCTGACTCGAGATGAGGTTCTAATGCGGTTGTGTTGGTAAGATGAATAGGAGCGCCTTCATAAGTCACGATCTTTCCTTGAGCGTCATATTCGACGTCAATGTAACCCAGATACTCCCCCCATCTATAAGCTGTCACAACAAACACTTCATCTCCCTCGGGATTGTTGACAATAGTCGGATAAGGACCAGCAGCTCCTGCAATATCTCCAAGAAGTGTATGAGAATGACCGCCGATAATCAAAGAGATCCCTGTCGTATTTTGGGCTAAACTAATATCGTCATAATACCCGATATGTGTAAGAGCGACAATGCGATGGATTGTTGGGTGGTTCTTTTTTATTAACTCGACAGTCCGTTGCGTAGCTGCGATAGGATCCTCGAAACTGGTGAGATTGCTAGGGTTGGAAATTTTTGCTGTGTCAGGAGTGGTAAGTGCCAAAATAGCGAGATTGTATTGCGGGAATATCTCGTAAGGAATGAGATGCTTGGCAAGCTTTGGATTTTTTGAATGGATGTTACTAGAAATAACGGGAAAGGTGAGGTTTTCGATAAAGTCGCCCAGCAAGTCATCTCCGTCGTCAAATTCGTGATTTCCCGGTGTCATGGCATCGAATCCGAGCTGATTGAGCGTTTCTGCAATCTTTTCGCCTTTGTAGATGGTATAAAATAACGTTCCCTGCAGAGCATGGTTCGTTGGCGATAAAACCGGAAATGTAGTTTTACTATACCTGGAATTCATCCCCGGCGTTTAAGAACAAGGAATTTTTCTTCGTAGGACGCTGTGTTTCGATGATGGTCTTGACACGGGCGTAACCTCCAACACAGCCTTTCAGAACCATAATAAATCAAGGGTAATCAAAATGTAGAAGTAATCAACGCCTGCCTTGAGTCGACGAATTGGTGCATGTGGATCCACTGGTTTGGAACTCATCGAGATGTCTATCAGAAAATTGGAACCATGAGTTGAGTTGGAAAAAGTTCCGAATGAACAAGAGAGAGTACTCACGCATGAACATCGTTGATGTGGTAGAATGAAAGTTCATAATTATCATGCCTAGAGTTGAAATCGCGTGTGGACAGGGGCTGGAAACGTGGGGAGACAAGCCTATCCACTTTGACACCCTGGTCTATGCTCAGTGACAAGACGCATCTCGCCAAACATAGATAAAAGAAAAGCGCTGGCAGATTCATGTCTAAACAGTTAAGGTGTTGACAACAACGTGGGACGTACATCAAACCATGCTGTATTCTTTATAATAGTCTTGGTAGTCTAAATGCAGACAACACCATCCTTCCACTATTTGGCAAATTGAACACTTGATGCATGATTATCCGTTTCAAGACTTGATCCATGGTAGGGACCACTGATCATTAATATTTGATACAGATCCGCTGATCTCAATGTGGTCGGGATATCGGACATACAGCAATGATGATTTTCCTGAAGCCAGACCAGGATTGGCTTGCCCAACCATGTCAGTCTCCCCTGCATCTATGCATTCATTGGACCCTATCCTTTGTGTTTGATATTTGGATGCATATAGGAGCGTATCAAACCCTCAAATTATGGCCAGACAACAGAGTTTCGCCGAAGTATGCCTACTACATTTCTGTTCTCGCCCAGTACCACATATTTTGTTAAAGTGATATCGCTCTTACTGCAACTATGCAGCTACCCAAACAGGAATCCCGATTAGTGTACATACACACTGTTGTATATGGTAGACTAGTCTCATTATAGTCCCTCAGCAGAGCCCAGTTACATAAGCCGCCACACTGCATGTTGCTGCTATAGGGTTCCTTCCAACACGTTTCTCATCCCGTATCGAGATCATGATGTTGATGTCATGAAAATAGCAACGATAAGCAAAGAAACCGTGCGGATGGGAGGACCTACGGTGCGATTGATTGCTTCTTCGCCTGTTAACCCGCGGATAATGATTTGACGTTAACCGAGTTGATGGAGTGTCAAAATTTGGCTAGTGGGAATTCCGAGACGCGGGGTGATTCTTCCGCGCAGGCCTATTGATGCGGTAAGGGTGTTCTAAATTCCTGAAGCGATTACCACTAGGCTTGCCTGGAATTAGTGAAGGGTCGCCTGACTCCAGATATTGATATCATATTCGTTTCCGACAAACGAAGGGGGAAGTCAGAATCCATTATTCACATATGATGAAGGTATCAGGCAATGTTTTTGCATGCTGTACTATACCGTCTACTGGCAGGAGGGATTTTCAAATTTCTGTCACAGTTCGATCACATGATCAAAGGAAACAATACGGTACTTAATAGTTAGCGGCATCGCATCGGAGGTGAACCTAGATCAGTCGAATACTGCAAGACGTCCTGGACGTCCTCAAAATTATAACCTCTACCGCCCACGTCGGCCTTCTGGACGTCGTTGTGATAGCTGTTGTAAATTTGCATGTCCCATTCTACCAGCTCTCGACAGCTGGGTAATTATTTGTTCACTGTGCCTTCATATTTTCTCGTCCATCTAGTATGCATGATACTGAAAAGAACCTTTCGTTCCTATAAGTACCGTCTGTTTCAATTGTGTTATGGATTATTCTACATCTTATCCTTTTCATATTTAGAGTCCAGCAGTCTGATCGAGCCGTTGCAAGCTGATCTCTGTATAATGGACGTCATTTAATTCTCCCCTGTTTGAGGCGTATGAACAGGATGTATAGCTTTTGAGAGCGAGACAAGTACCGTAAAAGGGATGTATTGCATGCAGCCAAGGATATCGAGGTCATACTTTTTCACAGGTTTGGAAATCGCGTCATTATATCCACAGATAATGATATCTCGAACATAACCTGGCCATTGTTGAACTGGCCATTACCGAAGCATCCAGGGGTTTTAATATCTCAGTCTCTACGGACAAGCAAAGGAGATAATCGATAAGGCGTTCTATCTCACATAATATAACTTCTTGGATGAATCAATCTGAACCAACGGGAAAATAAGACCTACAACAAAAGCATAACTATGAGAACATCGCAAATGATCGCTGAGAAGTACGCAAATATGCTTAATTCCGCGTGGAAAAAGCGAACAAGTACTCTTAAGCAGATGTCACCGCGTATTCCCAGAAGATCTCAATCGCACACTGCCTTCTGATGGAATTGTAATAATACCATTCGGGAAGGCAAGAGACAAACATAGGAACAAAACTGAGACGTGTAACATTGATATGGGACAAGTATCGTTGATGAAATTATCACCCATCATTAGCTTCAATGGAACATGGATGAAGTGCATGGGATTGATATGCAAGAAACAAGAAAAGGATGTTGTGGAAAATAAGTTTCCCACTAGCGATTGAAGGGGATCAAATGAGAAAAAATATATACATAGCCCCCGGCGAGACTCGAACTCGCAACCTCCAGATTAGAAGTCTGACGTCATAGCCATTAGACAACGAGGGCCTATGATATATTAATATTTGTGAATTAGTGATGGCACTTGAGGTCCATTGTTCGCCCTCACCTCTTGTTTTCCCTGGTGTATGGTCAGTCGCTCATTTTCTGACATTTAGTCACCTTTCTTTCAGGTAGTAGTCTACTATGTACATTTAGTCACCTTTCTTTCAGGTAGTAGTCTACTATGTACATTCAGTCTTGTGTTAACATCAGAAAAAACCCGGTCGATGGTGACCCCAGCAAGCTTTGCAGAATATAATGTTCGCGTGCAATTATTTCTCTTGAGTAATGAGAGGCCACGGTCAGATTGTAAACACCTCTAGCGTCCGCAATTGAATGCACGTACAGCAGTGGTTTTGTATGCAATTGCAATCACTTATCATTGAACGGGAGCCGTTAATACCTGGTCACCTGGTCACCGCTGACCAGGTTACCTGATAGTTCTAACGAATTAATAATGCGATGTACAGTAGGAAACTTGCATACTACTGATTACACGATTCCACAAACTTATCATCTCCAATAGAAATTGAGGTGCCAGTCTACTTTTCTTGGTCCCTAGTGTCCGTGAAGTCACGATGGGGTCTGCCTTCAATGGTGGGTCAGAGGGAATTGTGGTTCACATGTAGGTTGTTGATTTTCTCGAGGAATGAGTCTGGCAGTCGACGAACAGCAAACAGTCGGCAAATGACACACATCATTCATGGTGGGAGGGCTTCTAAGAAGTTCTTGTGATGACATAGTCCGAGACCGGGGTTGCTGCATCAGTGGACAAATCTTAGATGTCAGCAAATCTTACGTCGTTGCACGATCTGGCTTCTATATCTGAGAGGATCTATCCAGGCTGGAGGGGTCCATGGGTTGCTAGAGGAGATTTTGAATACATCAGACCTTTCAAGGAAGGAAGGTTGCCAATGCCTTAGCGCCAGGGAAGGCGCATTATGACTAATACATCGGTTGCCATCTTTAGCTCAGATCATTCTTGCTTCCTGCCTCCTTTTGCCGGCCGGTTCAATATTCTCGTCTTCTCACTGGTCCTTTTATAGCTCATCTGTTATAAGTTGCAGTTGTACCCGAATGTCTATGATTTTCGCGGATACTGAGGTCTTTTGACCACTGGGAACTCGTGACCCCTTTCCCATTGAATATCGATCTTCTAGGGATTTTTGTCTAGCCGCGTTACGTGGATTGAAATACCTCGTTGAGTGTACTTTGGTAGATATAATCCCGTCTTCTGTCCTTAAATCACTATCAGAACCATGAGATGGTCCCATGGGAAGAGAAAATATTTGTCTATGCGATCGGTAATTGGAATGTCCTGGGAACACGATCGGAGAAAGGTCCTCAGTGTGGGTGATTGAACGGTCTTTGTGCGGTCTTTGTGCGGTCTGTAAATGACTTGTCTGACTTCATCGGCCATCACGAGAGCACATCACCCTTCCAAAATACAGATCATGAGAGTACCTAGGAATTTGAAAAGCTGTATAAATATTCAGACACTTCGAGATGTAGGTCAGCTCCCAGTCAGTTTTAGTATGCCATCTGCAATCAAGCTTAGTTTAATTGCATTTACATTCTATAGCATCCGCTCTGCGTTTGGCACCTTACTGATCCAGAGTGCGGATGATCTACCTCCAGGAATCGATTACGATTTCATTGTCGCGGGAGGTAACGTGTAACAAAACTTTTGACCTGAATTTCGGGTCTCAATAGATTGAGCAGGTGGCACTGCAGGTGGGGTTGTTGCATCTCGACTTGCAGAGAATCCAGAGTGGAATATTTTAGTCATTGAAGCAGGTCCCTCGTATGTTGTCCTCGGACTCCCGTTACCTTTATCGCTCCTTACTCCCATTCTTGGTGATCTAAAGAAACAGAGACATATTTGCATCATCCGTCCCAGGACTTCTGGGGCAGCTACAAAACACCCTTGTAGACTGGAACTATACTACAACTCCAAGTCCAAATGGATTGCCTGTCCATTACTCAAGGGCGCGGATACTAGGTGGATGCAGTTCACACAGTAAGTGTCGAGTCATCGACACCACCAAACATCATTTAATCTGCTGTAGATGGTATGGTATTTACAAGGGGATCGAGGGACGATTGGGATCGATGGGCTAAAATCGTGGAAGATGATGGCCTAAAATGGGACAATATAATGCCTTACATGCTGAAAGTCTGTTCATTGTTTATTCAGAAGTGTTCATATCCCTGAACCATAAACACTAGGCGGAAAAACTGGTCCGAGACTCCGAAAACCAGACAGAACAAGGACACATCGACCCTTCTCTCCATGGTGTCGATGGAAAGCTATTTTTATCACCTGGGTTCAGCGATCACCCCATCAATGATATGTTCCTTCAGGCAACGGAAGAAATCCCAACAGAGTTCCCATTTCTATTGGACATGAACAACGGAAGACCAATTGGAATTTGTGAGCGATGTTCCTGTCGTACATATATCAACTAATAACTTTCGCCCTTTCTAGCGTGGAATTTATTATCGATTGATAGTCATGCAGAAAGGAGTAGCTCGGCCACTGCATACGTGAAGACGAGCAAAGACAACCTTCACGTTCTTTTCAATACGTACGTGACTCGTGTTCTGCCAGTAGGAAATGATAAAGACTTTCGTGGGGTTGAGTTTGCGGCCGGTAGGCAGAGCACAAGAAAGAAACTCGTGGCAAGGAAGGAGGTGATCTTAGCGGGAGGTGTTATTGGTTCACCACAGGCCCTGCTAAATTCTGGTATTGGAAATCGCACTGAGCTAGAAGCCGTTGGCATAAAGACACTGGTCGACAACCCGAGCGTAGGGAGGAACTTCTCTGATCAAGTATTCGGTCTCGGTCTATTCGAAACCACGCTTCCAAATACTGAGTCCGTTGGTCTAGAATTTTCCCTGAATAGTCTGGATTAATAGGGGCACATAGTTTTGACCGGGACGTTGCTCTTTCCGAGTGGAATAGATCACGCACAGGACCGCTGAGGATGCCGGGACACTTGAAGAATCAGGTCACGTGGATCCGCCTCCCCACAGATAGTCCTCCTTTCAGCAAATATGGGTTTTCTGACCCATCTCCAGGACCTGATTCCCCACATATTGAAATATATACCTCGCAAATAAGTACTTCGACGCCCGAAATCGATGAGTTGGTCCCTGCGACTCCGGATTGTCAGTATTTTATTCTACAAAAACGTATCACTAAAAAGAATTAACTTTAGTTGGGGTCCTGTCCCTTCAAGTCCATATAATTAATCTTCATACTGCCTCGCGTAAGGATATAACACTGCGTACCGTTTGAATTCTAACATCGATTATATCACAGGTGGCTCCATCACTCTTGCCAGTTCAGATCCCTTCGCCCACCCAATTGTTGATGTCAACTTGCTTTCCGAGCCTATTGACCTCGCCATCATGCGCGAAGCTCATAGACAGGCACGAAAGTTATTCTCAGCACCAGCGTTTAAGAGTCATGTGTTTGAATCCTTGTATCCCCCCAGCAATCTGACAACAGATGAAGAGCTGAACTCCTTCATCCACTTAACGGTAGGTCCTTATTTACACAGCGTGGGGTCCGCCGGGATGTCACCACGAGGAGCGAATTGGGGAGTTGTCGATCCTGACTATCGAGTGAAGGGAACTGATGGACTACGAGTTATTGATGTCTCAGTCCTGGTGAGCACATTTGTCCATGATTGCTCGATTGGTTTTGTTTTATGGTGCTCAAGCCGACTACTCCGAGCGGACATACTCAAGCACCTGCTTATGCACTTGCGGAGCGGGGGTGTGCGGTAATCAGAAAAGCATGGCAGTAAACATGTTTGATCTTGCAAGAGTTGATTTGATATTGTAGGATGCTTGGAAGTAAAGTAAGATCACGTTGAAAAATGCTACAAATAATCGTTGAGCGAATCAATTGCTTTCACAAGATGCTTGTCTCTTTCTGGTATCGGGAAAATGATAATGCCTGGAAACATTGTGTTGATGATCATTTCATCAATGTGCTTGACCCGGCGATAGCAAGACATTGTTGTTATATTTTTAGATGAACATTGGTTGACAGTCTTTTGCCTACATCTTTGTTCAGATCTCGATTTTGCACCTGATAGTACCTCAGGATATCGCATCTGCTGCTGGGATCAAGACTGCCTTCTCGTCATGTCGCCACGGTTTCTCTTTTCCATCAGGATTTCTACAAGGAATGGGTACAAGTATTCTTTGTTTGGAGGCTTCTTTCGGAGGCTTCGCGGATGGCGAAGGGCAATAAAATATAATTATCAGCATGATAAAAGATAATCGTCCGCATGCAAGTTATTTCGATCTGTTGACTTTCGCACTTGAATAAAGAAATCAACTTAGGGTACAAAATTCTCTGAGTTACTAAATGCAGTTTCTCCTTCTCTACCCCTTCCATCCTGTATAGCTGTTATATATGTGCTCTGTACAGTCCCATAAAAATGTGTATGGACTTAGAGTCAATAGAACTCTCTCTCAGTCATTTGCTATTGTCCACTCACTAGGTGATTTGGTTCTTAGAACCCCAAATAATCCACATGCACTCCAATTTATCAGTGGTATCACTAAATTCTTCAGGAATTTGGCTGCACTAGATTACATCTTCTCTTTAATACTGCAAATTTGACTTCAATAAATGGAATCAAGTTGTTGTACAACTACAAGGTTATGATTGACTCAGAGGTCAATGTATGGAATACACAAAGAGAACTCCACAAAGTTCCCACTATTGATTTATACTAATTACATATGGTCTGTGTGAGAGAACTTACTCTTCTGTACACATCTGCTTCTCCACACTCAGAGATGTTGTGTTAGACACAGTTCTCACCTCATTATCCAAGAGCCTCTTGGAAGTCCAAATGGGTTAGTTAAACATTATCTGGGAATGCAGAATATGAGAGTTGGAATGTGCTTTGGCTTCAGCTTATGTGCTGTGCCTCTATATGTCCTCTATATGTCATAGTAGTCATAATTTGAGGAAAAGAACCAAAGAGAAGTAAGATATGAGAATGTTGGAAGAAATAAATATATGGTAGCATGGTGCAGTGTGGACAACTGATGACTACTTACTAATATAGTAAAATTGTTAGTGGTGAGCTTTATAGTGTGAGTAATATAAGATAAGTAGTAGAACTTGAACTAGTTAATATCAATCTGCTAAGGTTTATATATCTACAAAACATTATTAATATGAATAAATAATACTTGAGTAACTTATTGTGAGTACTGTACATCATCACTTTAGTTATACTGTACTGATCACAGCACAGATATGAATAAGTAGGATATTTATTCAATACTGTCAGATGTAGTTCACACTGGGAGGTGAAAGTCTATGAGGTTGTCTTGTAGATGTATAAAGTATAAAAACTCCATATAATGAGCTTGGTGATGTAAACTTCCCAGAATAATCTTGGCTTCAGTTTATATACTATGCTATCTGTCTGCTGTATGGTTGTAACTTCAGCAAATAAAAAAAGTCCAAAGAAGATAAGTGTTGATGTGGTGTATTTGTCAGAGTTGTAAATGATGGACTGGACTCTATTATATTTTCCTTTTGGTTTTATCTTCTTTTTCTCATTTTCCTTGATTTTATTTTGAGCTCTTTCTTTATTTTGGATTTAGGCAGAAGAAATAGTGTGATATCACATATGGCAGTCATATAAGTTACAAAGTGTGACATATACATGATATATGTCACAGTCACACCATCATGTGACACAGAGAAGGTCATAGAAGGTGCTAGAACAGATAATATAATATAGTATGGCAATAACATGTTAGCTTTATGGAAAGTATATGTACTTTAAGATAGGTTAGTTGTATTGTGCACACAGACCATGGCTTTTATTTTCACAACTAGTAGACCAACTAGTAGACCAATTTTTATGAAACAAGTTGCACTGGAAAGCCCCAAATGAGGGCTATCCACACATATACAGGATGTACAAAAGCAACAACAAACAACTGAGATATCAGGCCATTAGTGTTATAACTTAAAAGTTCTTAGGATGGGACAATAAGACAAAATCCTTGTATTAGGGTTTAATACAAGAGAACTCAACAGAGAACTCTGGACAAGACTGTCTGTTGTGA
>Ga0157368_1000585_pt1 | contig 16779 bp, 18 predicted proteins | sample AttbisABBM3_FD_113146 | JGI IMG/M metagenome (GOLD analysis project Ga0157368, IMG submission 113146) | Fungus gardens microbial communities from leaf cutter ant in Botucatu, State of São Paulo, Brazil - Atta bisphaerica ABBM3 | ecosystem: Host-associated > Fungi > Mycelium > Unclassified ...
GGTTCCAACTTGAGCGTGCTCGAAACCTGTTCCCCTCCCCTTTTTTTAAATTTTTTTAGTTATGGCACTTTTAAACAACATCTTCGAGTCCGAGTCCGATGCTTTCAAATTGACGGTCCACCATCGCCGGCCTATTCCCATCCGAACAGACACGATGGGTCCATGGCTTGATGCTCTTTCTTTTCTTACCTGGCTAGGTGCCTTGACAAACTCAGCTCTCGTGTATCTTTTCTCTCCTGAATCTGAGGGTGCTGTCGATTCGTTTGGCGTCGTTTCGAGTACACTCGACGGAGGAGGAGGAGGAGGAGGAGGAGGTGGTGGTGGTGGTGGTGACGAAGTAACGACCTATATCGCTATGAAGGAACTCCTTTTCAAGACCGTTTTTGTCGCTGTTGTGGCATCTCATGGGTATATCCTTGTTCGTGCTATTGTACGCCATATTGTAGAGAAGATATGGTGGAAAGGGAGTCTGGAAATACAGGAGAGGGAGAAGGAAGAGCGGACTATGAAGGAGAAGTTTTTGGATAGTATCAGTCATGCTGACACCAAGAGTCGTCATCATTTGTCCAAAGAACCAGTTCAGCTACCACCCGAAGTAGCAGCGGAGGAGGAGACTAGAGGTGAAATCGGGTTTTGGGACCATGATGAGGGAGTGGATGAAATTCAGAGACTTGTAAAGGGAGCGTAAAAAATGGTTTAACAAGTACTCTATATTACAAACTAGAGAGTGGTCTTCTAGTTTGGTCTTGAAACTGTTTTCGAAAAAATCTAACCATTCTATCACCGTGATTTTTTCGCAAATTGTCGTTGGCTGGTACAGCATTGCCTTTATATGTATCATTTCATCACACACACAACCAACCAACCGACGACCAAACTACTAACTACTACTACTACTTGACCAGAATATAATCTGACCATTTGACTAAGAGTACACCACTCCAACACTACATAGTAAAAGAAAAAAGAAAAGAACAAAAGAAAACAGCAACTACAATCACTGAGGGGGGAAAGTCGATGTTTTTCCATATAGAGCACAGATTTCAGGGAAGGAGAGAGAGAAAATATACCATGGTGACAAGATACCGAATAAGAAAAGAAAAGAGAGAGAGAGAGATCGCAGCAAACAACAGTGTAAATAGTAATGCAAATAGTAATGCATGACGAAGAAGAGGAGGAGGTTAAAAAAAAACAACGTATCACGGAACTCGATCAAATCAATCGTTAAAGCATTGCAAAAAACTTCCAACATTGGGACGCGGCAAGGGGGTTAGATGATCATAAAAATGATATAGATACGCGCATAGAGGTCGTTAAGCAGAGAACGAAACAAGGAGGAAACCATCAACGTCGGCCGATAAGGACGAACAAGCGGACATGTTGATCCCGTGGCATCATTGTATGGCCAATGCCGACAATGACTGAAAGGTGGGAGAGAGAGCAGCGAAGAGCGTGTAGTGTCCAGTGATGGCGGTGAGTTGGTGAACGAATAAGGAGATAGACAGGCGGAGGGCCTGTCGTCCAGTTGGAAATTATGTGCAGTTGGGGATTACGAAAGAAAAAAAAACAGGAATATAGTTGTGAGGGAGGATATATGATAATAGAGCAGATGCAGTGTGCCAAGAATGCAACAGACAGAACTCAAGAAAAGGGAAAACCCGGCATAGATGGAGTCGGTAGGTAGGTATCCTAATCAAAGAAATGATGAGCGCTCCGAGTCTGATAGTTTGGAGGACTCACAAGAGCAAAGGACATTAGATCTCTATGAAACAGAGGGGAGGTGAGGGAAGCAGCTATAGGATTCCGGAATCTTTGAGGGCGTTCTGCAATATTGTTTCCTTGACAGCAGCAAAGACGAGTCGGATATTCGTTGTGTCAGTCGCTTGAGTCAAACTAGCTACCTATCAGAAACCTGGTTCTGCTTCGGGGAAGCCAAGGACTGGACTGACTGAGGGTATACACTGAGTCGCGCCCGATTGGCCTGCATAAACTTCCAAAGGATATATTTGGCTGCCTTGTTGACATCTGTACCGCCGGTATACTCTTCAAAGAACTTTGCAAGAGGGACCTATCAAGGACATGAATGCACCCCAATGTGAGGGGGGCTACTTGGACGTACCTTGGGAAGCTTGGTTTTGAACACGTCGATTTTGTTCAGAAACAGGATGATTGATGTGCGAACAAACCATCTTGAGTTGATCACGGACTCGAAAAGGGCCAGAGACTCCCGCATTCGGTTCTAGTAGTGTCGTGAGTTGGTGCCACACACACACCCAGGAGTGGATGGACGCACTTGTGATTTGTATTCGAGGAGATCCTGGTCATACTCGCTGAGGGCCGTGCAGAAGATGATTGAAGTTACTGATTCGAAACAATGAATCCACTTTTTCCGCTCTGAGCGCTGGCCTCCGACATCGAACATGTGTATGCTGGGTGATGGGAATTAGATATATATAGAGAGAGAGAAAGGTACACACGAGAGTTGGCCCATGCTGAATCGAGTTTCAGTGATGCCGACGCTCTTCTGACGGGCACGCAGGACGTCGGTCTCATCTGGGACATAACCAGGGGCACCTATGCGCAGGACATTGTTGAAAAAGCTTTCAAGTGTGAATCAATTAGCCTTGTCGAGAAAAAGATGGGCTCACTATTCTGCGGAATCCATGAGGTAGAATTCGCTCATGTGATCCTCGACAACCTTGGGAACAACAGGGTCTTTGAGGAACTGGTGGATTGCTTCCGCAATCTCGGGAGAGAAATGGACCTGGGATCCGCCGTATGTCTCTGGATTGTAGTCGAGGATCTTTTCGACGAGGAGCTGAACAGAGAGAGAGTTGTGAGTGTGTGTGTGAGAAAGAAAGAGAAAACCCCTACTCTGTTGGTGGTTTCGTGGCACTCGAGGCCGATCTTGCGCATGTAAATGACAACAGAGCGAGCACACTCGACGACATTGCGGTAGACTGTAGGACGATACTCGAGCAGCTGGTCTGTGGTAAAGCCGCCCTGGTGGATGATTTTCATCTGCTTGACGACAGTGCTCTTACCAGACTCTCCTGAACCTGGAGGAGATTAGAATAAAGTACAAGTACAAGTAGAGTAGAGAGACAGACCGAGAAGGAGAATCTTGCATTCACGTTTCAGACGCTTGCTGTCCTCGTCGAGCCCACGTTCAATCGAGTCCGAATTCAGTCGGCTGTCCTCATCGCCTTTGGACATGCACCCTCCCATCGTGGTTTCTGGCCCAGGTCCCACCTGTCACGCGTCACATTCCATAGCTAGCTAATCTAACCTAACAACTCGGTGTACAATACATCCGCCTCCCCTCTCCGCTCCTTCTTCAGGTAATTCGAAACAAGGAACCCAACATCTAGTGTCATCATTGGTCCACGCAACAAAAAACAAACAATCCACGCTCACCAAGACTTTGCTCAAAGTTCAATCGAGGGTCACAGAATGACTAACACTTGGTCTCAGCACCATCGTCCCAGGAAAACACACATCCACAGACCTGATATCTCAACCCAAGCTCTTCCTCGCTCAACCCCATGCTCCCTCCAAGGCACTCCGTTACGCTATATCCCTCATCCGTTAGCTCTCCCGTAAACTCCAGACTGACCCCACCAAGCCTCGAACCACACGCCGCATGGATCCTCAAGCACCCCGTCAGCTCTTCAATAATGGTTCCAAAGTGCCGCGTCTTCAGTCCCGTGGACGAGGTCAAAGTGCTGTGCATTCAGGATGAGCTCATTAGGCAATCAGATCCGACTTCAAAGACAACGGTCCACGGAGAGAAGACTAAACGTAAGCAAGTCGAAGCAAATCAAGACAGGGGAAAACCAGAGAGTGAGCATGTCAAGAAATCCATGGTCAACGAAATCAAGCTTTCGAGATGCACGCTACATGAGCTACGCGCTGTGACCCAGGAACCAAATCTCTCCCAGTGCTTTACCACTGAATAGAGTTGGAACGCCCTGACGTGTCGTAGTCAAGGAACATAATCAAGGCTCCCCGCTTACAGACAACCTAACAGCACTTACTTTCCGTGCATTGGATCACATATCCAGGCAACAGGGTGACCCGACGACTTGACAGCGCTGATGTGTCCGGCGAGATGATTCCCGATCTAGAGCGACCGTGTCATCGTTGAAATCGCATCAGGCATATGGACGTGGCTTACCTTACTGGCACCATACCGAGTAATTAGTGTCACTCTGCCAAACTCTTTGTCTGGGTTCACGACTATTCACACCATCAATGCACGTTGACATGGGACAATGGCGAAACGTACTGTCCAACAGCTCCACAAGCTCTTCATCTTGCATTGAAGGTCCGACCTTGATTCCAATTGGGTTCCTAATACCCCGGAAATACTCGACATGCGCTCCAGTAAGCGACCTTGTGCGGTCACCGATCCATAGGAAATGAGCCGCGGTGTTATAGTAAGCCTTCCGTCCACTCGGCCTTTCGGAGGAAGTAGACGAAGGTATGGGGAACTCGCGTGTGAGTGCTTCTTCATAGTTGAGCATCAACCCCTCGTGACTACATTAAACCGGAGGTATGGACGGATGATCGGGATGAATGAATCGGACACGGGATTCAACGATAAACCGCGGCAAGGCACAATCGTGTTCACACGGGAATGCGAGGATCGCAAAGATCCAAAGTATGGCGATGCAATCAGTGGATGTGGTAAGGAAGGCAATCCAATAAACGGCGAGGATGAAGGCATCCAGGGGCGCAAAGTACAGGGATCGGAATAGGAAGTCACAGAGAGAGGGGGGGGGAGGCGAGCGTGAGTTCTGTGTAGCAAAACAAGGCCGAGTTATCCGCACCTGGTATAAAAATCAACTTCCCCGAGTGTTCCTCGTCCTCCCCCCTTTTCGTATGGAGCACTACCAGACTCGACACCAATCGTCCTACTAAAATCTAATGCATCTGATAAGCCTTCAACGATAGTCTCGAACGCGTGTCTGTAATGCGGCGTGAAGGGGAATCAATCTCAACCCACGTTCTCTAAAGAAACAAGACAGATTGTGTCTGAAACAACACGTACCGAAGCGACGGGGACCGAACATGTGTAAGTGACCAATCGCGGGGGTGATGCAGTGAGGCAAAGCCAGAGGTCAGAAGACTACGAAGGTAATTGAGAGTAGTGGTCGAATAGAAGTAGGCTCTACGGATATTGAATATTGAGGTCGGCGAGACAAGGTGGCGAATACATGCATGCACCAGATTAGCTCGACCAAGTTCACTTTTATGTGTGTATTAACAGTACCTGAGGAGACGTTCAGGGTCGGGGGTGCGGTCGTTAGGGTCGAGTCTGTTTCAGTTTCAGTTATTAAGCGTCGCGGACAGGATTTCATGATAACTGACCCATTGACATTGTCACCTCTTTTAGAAGGAAGCTTTTAGGAGCCGATCTGAGAACATTGGGAGCGAGGCGCAAAGAACTTACCTGAAGCTCAAGACTTGCTTATCGCCGATTTTTTCATAGCTACTGCTTCGTGGCTTGGCATACTGCCCTGCAATTCGCCCAACGCGAATCTGGCAGAACCAATGAATAGGGACCAGGAATCAAGAGTGAAGAACCCACAACAGGGAGACGGGCACCCCAAATGAGAATCAACGAAAAAGAAAGGATGAGTCCAATCTTGTGGGTAATGTTTTCCTGTTTGAAAATGAGCATCTCTAGGAATCCCAAGTCAAAAAGTTAATATGGCGACATCGGCGTACATGTGTGCAGGCGTCGAAGCTTTCAGCACAATCGCCGGCATGGAGAAGAAATGCTTCGTTGTGCTGTACTTGGGCGAGCTGATGGCGAAGTCGCTCAATCTGTACATACAAGAAGGGTACGAGCAGAGATATGAATGAGACGCAGCGGAGATCCGAGTAGCTTCAGGCCGAACGGACCTCGGAGGGATTGACTATTGGAGGTAATTTTGCAATTTGAGACAGCACTCTACAAACTCCTTGATAAGCACAAACAACGAGAGTATATCTCGATGGGAAATTGGACCTGGAGAGATGCTGCTGATCAGGATACACAACATCCTAACAGTGGTTCTATTTTGCATCTTTTCAAAGCAATTCGGATGCGAGCTCACCTGGGCAATGGGGCGTGATTTCCAGGAAGACGGGGTCCACTGGGCGTCCATTTACGCGGCAATTACGAGAGAAAAAGCAAAAAGTGCCACAATGTTGTTCGTAGGCTTTCCTCGGTTTTACTACCAGAGAGCGTCGGCTTGATCGATCATCATCTTGTTCTCCTCGGCCTTTTCCGCCACACACCCGTGACATCATATTTATATTTCTTGCCATAGCGAAAATTAAACATAAGCCTCTGTCGTGCCGTATGGTTTCTGTTCTCGTCTTGTGTGTGTATGTGTGTGTGTGTGTGTGTGCCTCCTATCACCGCTGTCTTCTTTGCTTCCGTGTCAGAATCACAAGTCAAGATATCACAATCTTTAATTCATTGATTGCAGATTAAACACTGAACACAGTCACACCGCGGACTTTCAGGTATAGCTACGCTAAGCTTCGAGGGCAATCAGAAAAGCGCGCAAGGCAAAAGGCTGTCGTGATCCACAACGAGAATCCAAGCTCACTTACGCGACGTCTCAGTTTCCATATCCAATACGGGTCGTCTGAACCAAATTATGGCTTCCAGATTCATTATTACCTCAAGCAACACCTTCTCCCTCCAAATCATCATTTCATGTCCTATATAACTCCTCCCTCTGAAAAAAAATATCCCCAACCTCCTTGCTCATATTTCTCGTTCCTCTCTGAAAGAACACTATCCTAGGTGGATGAAAATGTCCATTTCACGTGTGGCTTTGGTTTTGGTCCAGGCTTTCGCAAATCAGCTAGCTTGTACACCTCCCAATCCAACGCCCTCCAAAGGTCGATACCATACGGACGAAATCTACATTCTTCAGATCGCACCTTTTATTTTCAAAGTACGTCTCATAATACCCCCCTCCTTATATCAAAAACTTATAACCATTTCCCTAGTGCCATCAGATCATTTTCTGGCTTTGTGCCACGTTCGAAGTCCTCTACTTTCTCGTCCCTTTCATTCCTCTTCCACCACAACTCAGTAATTCAGGGTTGACAAATATCCTTGTTTGTCCTCTCCCATCCTCCAATTCCATCCACATCACCCCTGCTTTCATCATCGGCGTCGTAGCGGTCGTGCTTGGGTCCTATATTCGTCTCGATTGCTTTAAAGCGCTGGGTCAAATGTTCACATTTGATTTGACCATTCATCCGGAACATACATTGGTCACAAACCGATTTTACGCTTATGTCCGCCATCCAGCATACACGGGTTCTTTGCTACTGGTCGGTGGATTGACCTTGTCACATCTGACAAAGGGAAGTTGGTTGACGGAATGTGGCCTTTTGAATGCGTCTAGTAGTGCGCTGGTCGTATGGGCTTTGTGGTGGGTGTGGACCATTTGTGCTGGTATCAGCAGAGCCCAGGCGGAGGATAGACAGATGAGAAAATTATTTAAGGATGAATGGGATGTTTATGCTGCTAATGTTCCATGGTGGTTCTTCCCTGGAATTATATAATATAGGTAGTCTTTGAGTATCAATCGTGCTTTCCATCCCTGAATTGTTTTGAGAAAATCAGTTATATATTCCTTTTGCTAAAGGGTCTTGATATCGAGCAGTCCTGATATTGAATTGAACGGTCGAAAAAACATGGAATTCACAAATAATACACTGTTGTCCGAAATGCATTGACCGGGAGTCGAACCCGGAGCTAGGCCACGCTATCCCAGACATGGGAAGACCCAATGTTACCGCTACACCATCAATGCCTCGTGAATGGGGGTTCATTTATAATATATAATTCTTTGATCATTTAGACTTGATCACGGCCTAAAATGGATTAATGCCCTGCTTAGAAGAAGGGACTTATCAGCTCAGCAGGGCGATTTATGAATGACCGATACACTCTGCCATCTCTACGGCCGATAGCTTCTAGGCTAAAAAAATGACGTGATGAACCGTCCAGATGGAGTCGTTCACTTGTTTTGATTTCCCCATCCAATTCCTGATGACTGTCTCGTCTTCGGGTGTAGTGACTCTCAAGCGAATGAACGAACCCGAAAAAATACTGCAAGCCTAAGTCTCACTATTTCTGAGACAATGAAATGTAGGACACGACACAACACGACACGTCCAGGACGCCCACCACGTGGTGGGTCAACCACAGTCCATAGTCCATAGTCGTCCCTTGTCACCTAAAATCTGTAACTCACAATTCCATGAGCTCACACCATGAGGCACCTTTGCGACCTCTGATCACCGCAAACGGTCCTCAAGGTCCACACCGAAAGTCAGCAGATCGTCATACATTATGGAAATACGACTATGACATAGAAACAATTGGAAGAAAGAGATCGCGTTTACAAGTCTAGAAATGTTGTCAAACGAATGGGAGAGTCAAGTAATCGAACATAAACAGCCAGTCAGTTGCTTCGGAAAGAATCTATCGCTTTGGCGAGGATGGGTTATAGCGCGATGGAGACACCAAGAACACCAGCAGCCAAAGTCCATAGGCTTTGGCTGGCAGCATTGGTGAGAGCACCAGCAGTTGAGGCAGTGGAAGCTGGAGTGCCAGTCGCTGTTCCGCCTGTGACCGATATGGTAGGGGTAGAGAAAAGCCGAGTAAGAGTGCTGGTGGGTATGACCAAGCTAGTAGCAGCACCGTTGGTTGAAGGGGTGGCGACACTGTCATCTGGATTGCTGTTGGGACTGTTGGTGGGACTGCTGTTGGGAGTCTCACTGGCTGTGACAGAAGCCCAAGTGCTTGAAACTGCAGCAGAAGAACCGCTAGCGCTGAAGGCACCACCACCTTCAAACAAGGATTATCAAAAGTCAATACAGGTGATAAACCAGGCAACCTACAGGCTTGCTGTGCGAGTCCAAGCGCAGACTGTTGTTCTGCAGGTGAACAGGACGATGCACAGTTCTGTGCAGCTGTCATGAACGCATCGCTACACAGGCAGTCGTTGGACAAGCTAGGTAAGAGTGTTCAAATGAGGCAAGAACCTAAGACAGAAGAAAAATTTACGGATCGCAGTTAGCGGCCTGGCCAGCTTGGTTGAGACACGCATTGATGCAAGGAGGAATGCCAACAGAGGTAGTACTAGCAGGGGGAGCACTGGAGCTAGAGGAGCTTCCGCTAAGGGTGGCGGTAGATGAGGATAGGGATGAAGCTGTAGTGATAGCAATACTACTAGTGGTGGTGCTAAAGGTAGTTGGATCACTCTGAGCAGCGACGAAAGAGAGGAAGGCAAGGAACGAAAAAGACTTGAAGTTCATAACGAATCGAAGGGTATCGAGGGCGAGGAGTTAGTCCGAACACTAAGAAAAAATGAGGGTCGTGCAGACTATAAGTAGGATCTAGTTGGCTTACCTTATTTATTCTCGCTCTCCATTCAGAACCCTAGAATTGTGTTCAATTATGGGATTGGAGCGTCCCTGTCAAAATTAGAGCCGTCCCTAGTGGCTAAAGTGTTTCACACAAGTAGTGGAGGTGCCTACCCATGCCTCTGATTTCTTGGCACTGTACCAAGATCGGCGGATAAGTCAGCATTTTTGCGTAGTTAAACTTACCGCCTCGCTCGACGTCGATGAATATCGTTGGCAAGCAACAGAGTTAAGAGAGTGCAGTGGAGACCGTCATTTTTTATTGGTCCCGTGACTCCATCTATTTGAGTCTCTCATTGTGTTGTACCGTCCAGGCTACCATGCCACAACGAATCTCAGTGGCACAAAAACGTATATCTGGTCACGATGCCAAGGCTGTCTCTCCCACTCCTCAGGTGTGAACCACTTGGCTTGGTATTTGCTACACAGCAGCATTTGATCTCATTGTTCAAAGGCCGATCTTAATTTAGGTATACAATTCTTCACCAACTTCTTACTGTGTCAACAGATCCACTGCCTCTTGATATCGTGCTCTTGTACCACGAACAACAGTTTCATCAATCGTCCAGCCTTGACCTTCATTATCCCCAGGCCCGCTTTCCAAGCCTTTCCGGAACCCAGAAGCCACGAGCCAGTCTCGGACATACTGTTTATCGAAACTAGGTTGAGGTTTACCTGGTGTATAGCCATCGAGAGGCCAATAGCGAGAGGAATCTGGGGTCAAGGCCTCGTCTACCAGTATCAGTTCGCGCCTTTCTGGTGAACTAGGAGACGGCGGAAGAAGCCCGAATTCAAACTTTGTATCAGCGAGAATAACGCCTTTTGACTCGGTGTACTGCGCAGCAGTTCGGTAGAGTTGGAGAGCGATGGACGAAATTCTGTCGTAGAGGTCCTGGCCTAGAAGCTGTGCAGCTGCGGAGACAAGCATATTAGAGGCGAAGCGGGGAATAGAAAAGGTGCCGTACCTTGTTGTGGAGAGATGTTTTCATCGTGAGCACCTTGAGGAGCTTTCGTCGATGGCGTGAAAATCGGCTCTGGGAGCTTTTGTGACTCAATGAGGCCTGCTGGCATAGGTACCCCATGAATAGTCTGAGTCCTCTTATACTCTGCCCACGCAGAACCTAGTTATACAGACAAAGGTCTAACCAGGTCAACTCTCGAAGCCGATTGGTGCATACCCGTGATATAGCCTCGAACAATCGCCTCCATCTGAATAACCTCTGCCTTCCTCACAAGCATAGCACGACCTTCCAGCTGATCAGTGTATTTATGCACTTCAGGAGGCATCTCAGATATAGCTGAGGTTATCAAATGGTTGGGAACGATGTGAGCAAGCTTGTTAAACCAAAATAAGGACAGTGTAGTGAGAATTTGGCCTTTTGAAGGAATCCCCTAGGTATGTGAGAGCAAGATCATGAATGGTAAGACGACAGAATATGATTTGGGGGGAGTTGTGTTCAGAGGCGTACGTTGTTCAGAATGACGTCGTAAGCAGAAATTCTGTCGGTTGCGATGAACAACAGGGTCGATGGATCTGAAGTTGCGTAGACATCCCGAACTTTGCCTCGAGATAGAAGGGTTAGCTCGGGGAGGGAAGTCTCCAATAGTGTGCTTTCGATTGATGTGACTGCCATCGTGAGAGCAAGAAAGAGCCGAGCTGGATTTGATCAGAAAGATTATCTTATCTAATTACAACTTCATGAGATTCAGCGAATTCTTGATTCTGTCTCACTGGTAGACAGACAGTTGATGAATTCTGTAAGCAGAAATCAGCTAGATGTATACTAGGAGAACTACAATTTGGAGTATGATACAATCTTGCCGTAAAGTTGGATGGGTTATTGAAGGCACTCAAACACAACAGCCATCTGTAATGGTATTCATGTTTACTCGAGATATTTAGATAAGGGGTTATTGATCAAATTCGAGGTGCGACCCTAAGTTGCAGCATTGCTTAAGACAGATTGGACAACGGGGATATAAAACAGGTCTCTGTTGCACGATGATGAACAATACGGTGATGACAGATATATTCTTCACACACCTTTCAGCAGATGATCCTCGAATCTAGGAACTAACAGCCTGGTCTTGCCGGATCTCCACTAACAGTTCGCAAGCTCCTGACCCAGATAGCTCAAGGGCTCTCCAAAGGGCTCTTACTATGATCCGCAGAATGTGTAAGCAAGACCCAAAGATATCCCTAATACACCAGCTCAGTCACAATGTGCCATTCGAATAGGTAATTGAACCATTACTTCTCCAGTCCAAGGATTCGTCAAGCCGCCTCTAGTGGGCCCTCGGGCCTCTTTCAGGAAATGACGTCCCCGATAAGGAGTTGTGGCAATCTTGTATAGGTCGACCATCTTGAACGGTGGTTTATAAACCCTGGTGCGCTGTCGAAGACAGTAAATAAACCACAATGCCTTGATATTGGAGCGATAATTAGAAAGCGGCTGACGATAAAAGACAGAGGTGTCCAGTAGAATGATGCGTATCCAACACAACTGGTGCCAGAATTGAGTGACAACTCTGAGTTATGACGGCACGACCCATACCTATCTTGTGGGCTTCTTTCATATGCAGCCTCCAAACCTCTCCTATGGTGTGTAGAACACACTAAACCCTTCCCAAGGACTCCATCGACAACATAAGACCTCTAGAAGTAGCACCGTAACTCACTCGTGGTTTGTGTAGAATTGATTATACCTTATTCTGGAACTGATAGGTGAAGAAGATCTGGAAACCTTCCTTGCAGATTATCTTGCTACGTCGACATCGAAATGGGATTAGCAAGAAGAGCTTGATTGATATCTCCTGGAAGGTTTAGTACCGCCAAATCGACGAACATTTGCTCAACGTAAAACAGTTCTTGTCTCCATTTTTTTAGAACGAAGGACGACTAACGGTCTCCAGAGAACGCGTTTACAGTCATCGTACACAAGCACAATCGAGTTTAACCCTGTAGCTTTTCGGCGAAACCCGATGGACGCCAAATGAATTTTCAATGAATCGCCGATGAAAATCATGGTGCATTCAAATAGTTATTTAATCATGATTTTGAATAAGGTAATGGTCAGACGAAGTCACAGACTGATGTATCCTTTTATGCCCGTGTGTCGCAGTGGAGGGTTAACATCAAGTACAAGAAGATATATTTTGTTGCATTGTAACCCTCGAATTTTTGGTATCTACATGCGCTCCACAAAGACAGTATTTCACCTCAAGGGAGAGTATATTAGCGGTGAACATTCAAATCACTGAGAATATGTCGCAGTGCTCCAGCTGGGAAAGGGAGGACTGGGATAAAGTCAGTGATACTGAAGAATTTGACGATGTGTCCCAGATTTGATGACTCTTTTCGCCTCCTTTTTCAGCAAGGATTAGAGTAGAGCTAAGACTTAGCTTCTGGAGCCTCTCAAACCTCTAATTGACGCGTAAACTTGTGAGTCTTACATCTTCCGACTTGTGAAAAGATGACAGTTCGAGAGATCCGACGACAATAAGTCCGTAGAGAGAGGAAAGTAGTCGAGATGTCTTCAAAGAAGGTGTACAGGAAGTATTATTTGAAGAGTATGAGACAAGGGGCTCAAGCGAGGGATGAAAGACAGCTCGAGCAGGTGGAGAGGTCTGTCATGGTAGCTTGCACGCCTAGGACCACCGGGGTGAGAAATACAACAATTATATTTTTGGTTAACTGTTTCAGAACTCAGTAAGTCGTGGAGGAGAGATCTTACGGAAGGGAAACCCATGCTAGTAGGTGGCTAGAAAAAATTTTATTGCCCGCAGTGGTGGAGGTCCATTGTGGTTGAGGAGATATACATTTTTCTTGGAAAAGGGGGTGAGACTTCCGAAAATTACGACATTTTTATTTTGCGACTAACAGGTCGAAATGAAGACACCCCGTTTTTTTGCTTGCCCTGTCCCGAAAAAAATCAAGATCCTGGCCTCGTGCCGAGGAGTCGCATGCATTCTTAAGTGGTGGTCAGTGTTGTTTTGTTGTTGTTTCTGTCATGTGAGGTGCCGGAAATAGATTTTTGATATGGTCCAGGGCAACATGACATCATGCTGTGCGTGTCGAACGAACTTTAATTTTTAATTCCAAGACACCCTTGGGTGATAGAAACCATGAAGATTGTTTCTGACCACATCCCAAGGTTATTTATGCCGTAGGATGTATGGGTAACCGTGTGCTAGCGGGTCATGGTAGGATTAACACACCACATCATAGATCCTCGATCCTACCCAGATCCCCGATCCTAACCAGATCCCTGGGCTTAACCAGATAGTGTACTATTCAAGATCCCGATTAATCGCCTCAACGGTGGACATCCGCTGGATTTTCCTTTGGAATCAATTCTCCATGTCCGGATGGCTGGTGTCAGCATCAGGGCCTATCTCATTTTTCACACTTAAGCATCATAAAATGGACGCCCAGTATAAGAAGGTACGATGTATCGACGATGCGCTGCTTTCACTCAGGAGTGATTGCACCAGTCGGCGTTGCGGCGAGTCTTCCGGTGACCCAGGAATTGCAGTGTCGCGTAATTCGCTTCCGTAACCGCTTTTGGTATTTCAGGATCGCAAGGTTCACTTAACGAACAAAAAGCCACAAATCACATCAGGTTGTGTGTCTTGGGGTGGTTCTTAGTCAAAAAATTTTCCTCATTAATCTCGTGGCGGATATGCATAAATACCGGTCCTCTAAGATGTTCGACTTTTTAGCCACTCCCTGCACTCGAACATGAATGATATACCGCAAAGATCTGTCGTTGAGCGTGGTAAGCAATAATTATGTACAGAAGGGATATTTCTGAGACCTTCATAGATCTATCCATCGCGTTGAGTGTTTTGGCCGTCATATCCACATCAACCCGTGTGTTCCTTAGAACGAGGTCCTTACTTTCAAGGGAGCAATATCCACTTATATACTTATCAGATGTGAGTGAGCTCTGTGAACTGTTCGAGACTCGCAATATTCAGTACCGCGCATCAAGTTCTTCATCGGCGTAGCTTTTTTATTCCAGATTTTCGAGACTGCATCACGACTAGTAAATTCTCATGAAGATGGTACGTTTCTCGTGCTCTCCTTTCAGCTTGAGGTTCAAAGTGGTTGTCTATGTTAGGATGGGAAGGCGTGTGGGGAACCACAAACATAGTGGCATCGTATCTGGTTATCTGGTAAGTCACTGTGCAGAAATAAGATTACGTATACCTGTATCATAATGGCTGTAGGTGTTCTCGAATGTCTTTGCTGGTACTCCTTCTGGCCGGACGCCGTCACAGTTCGTTAGAAAAATTGAAACCTACCGTGGGACGTACAGCTGGAGTCACTGGTAATCTTGCTATCCCTACCGGTCTCTGTGTCGGCCTCTTGTATCAGAACCTTGCTATATCACGTTCCGCAATGCTCAAACAGTTCGGGATTTCACATATTGTGGGTAAGCAATGTGACTTCTAAGGTCAATTCTTTCGGAGAAAATAAAAAAAATGCAGTATACTTAATCGCAACTGCATGGCTTCTGTGGAATGCTCATCGGACAATCACGATCGAGCGGCGGATGTCATGGTTTAAGTGGAGAATACTCTTGGCGTCAGCAGGCGCTGATTTGATATGTACGGTAGTTTCGGTTACTCGAGGAGCCATGATTCTATTAGAAATCTCTCATGGTATGGGTATCATATCAGTTTTGGAGGTCAGCAGTGAAATCCTGTCAAAAACATACATGAGCTGACATACGTTCAAGTGCGGGATCACAATTCCAATGGAGAACGCACCGTTTATTTTTTTGGGAATCTATAACCTACTTTACGACTTATGGAGAAAAAGAATGGACCGCTCCTCATCTCCTATCATATTTCGGATGCGAACGTCGACTGAAATTTACAATCTAGACCAGGTCAACGACAGTGAATCAGAACTCGCTGGAAACACCGAGTCATCCTCTGCCCCCTCTGGCGGTTCTGAGACGGCGTCTCTCAATCATTCGTTAGATAAAACGACCTAAATATATCTTGATAGGATTTATGTTTATGCTCGAGAACACCGGAGATTCCATTATGCATTCAAGTGCGTGAGACAGATGCAGTTCAATAGTTCCGCTTACCCTTTCTATTCGTGTGCAAGTATGAGCATAGACGTCAAAGCTGCACAATGTTGTTTTCAGACACAGGTATAATACACTACATTCAGTGAGCTCGTAATGGATAGTGGCACAAGTGGAAAATAAGCACATCGTACGTCTCGTTTTACGTCATAAGTGTTCGTCTTGACAGTATGAACAAGGTGAAGTGAGTTATTGATATTATTTTTTCTATGTTTATCTGGACTCGGACTTACTCCTTACTAATTTTTTTTAAAATCAACAATTTATCACATGGGACATGGTGGTAGGCCATGGTAACTACAACATAATTACTTAAATAACAAGAAATAAAGAAAGAAAAAGGAAACAGGAAAAGAAAAATTATAGGCAACATAATACTACACTAGGTAGATTGATAAGTTAAGAAAAACCAATCCTATGTAATGCCTTCTTAGAAGCAAAATGCTCCCAGATTGAACTCGAGAAATGTGATAACATCTTTGAGGGATTCCCTTTTGGGATTCCAAGACTTCCTATATTGTGCACACCCATGTAGAATGTGCACCCTCATCTTGATAGGATAATCACTGTTACAAACTCAAGACCTTAGATTTTGTCAAGAATAAGAACCTTGTATAGAAATTACACAAGAGAACTTGATGGAGTTCCAAGTACAAGACTGGTGTGATGTTGCCAAGGCAAAAGTTTCTATTATTATTCTCTTCATTATTTTTCTTTTTCATCTCCTGAAATTAGATCTGCTCAATCACAACTGGTTAACAGTCTGATGGACTGCTGGGCAAAGCTTGGACCATAACTATATATGTCAGAGTCATGGACAGTAAACTCTATTTTATTTCCATTTTTGTTTCTATTTTCTATTTTCTAAAATTATTTTCTTTTCTTTTCTTTTATTGGAACCTAGGGTTAAGGTGTGATGGTCACATGTCACAGTCACAGAATCATGTGACACAGAGAAGGATGTAAAAGGTTCTGGAACAAATGACATTATACAACATAATAACAGCATGTTAACTTTCTAACAAGCATATATACTTTAGGATAGATTAGTGTAATGTGTGCACAGACCATGGTCTGTAGTATATAAGGTAGACTAGTCTGTACTTGGAACTCTATTGAGTTCTTTTGTGTTGTAGCAACCACTTGTCACTCAAGGACAAATGATCTCACAATGAGCAAAGCTCTCCAATGGGCTATCAAGTAAAGAGTGGGGGAATTACAAGAGAAC
>Ga0157368_1000586_pt1 | contig 16761 bp, 17 predicted proteins | sample AttbisABBM3_FD_113146 | JGI IMG/M metagenome (GOLD analysis project Ga0157368, IMG submission 113146) | Fungus gardens microbial communities from leaf cutter ant in Botucatu, State of São Paulo, Brazil - Atta bisphaerica ABBM3 | ecosystem: Host-associated > Fungi > Mycelium > Unclassified ...
CCATTTCTCTGTCAACTAGTGAATGTGGTGACTATTTAATGAAGTTAGGGCAGTTCCAGAACTTAATGATATTGTTACAGTTCTTGTTAAAAAAAGCTTTAAGATCTTTCAATATTATAATAGAATGAAGTTGATATGGATAAGTTGACATGTCAAAGATTTGTTTGGCAGCAGAAATGGCATCTGTGACAACAATGATGTGACTGATATCTTGTAATTACATAGCATAGTTGTTTTCATATCTGATAGCAAATAATTTGGCTTCCATGAAATTTATATTGGTTGCATAATGAACTATCTTGGAAATGATATCTTATTCTCTTCAAATGTGAGATATAGAGGTTACAATACTGTTTATAATGCTCACATCCACTATGATGAATACAGTATTTTGATTTATAAGGAAATTTTCATATAAGTTATCCAGTTTTTTACATTGAGCAGAAAGTAAGTCAGAGTTTTTTCTATTTACTGAAAAGAAAGAAAAATAATTGGAAAAGGTATCAATTAATCAAAAGCCTGGCAAGATTTCTTTGTTTAGGCTATTGAAAGAAGAGAATATTCCATCAAGTCAATTGTTGATATCAACTATAAGGCTCTTGATTTTTAATTGTTGCTTGGCTGTGAGTTTAGAAGTAGCCATATAATGAGAAGTATGTTGCTTTGAGCATTGTTTATCTAGCAGTGATAGAATAGTATACTATTTAGAAAGTGATGAAATGCAAAGGTGATGTCAACCATTGATTTTGTCAAAATGGAATTGTATCGGTATGATTCCAGTAATAGCTTCTACTTTTCATGATAATGCTGTTCAAAAAACACCCATGATTTACAAGACAGCTCTTTTTTACATTTTCTTTAGCCCAATTCAAGATTGATGAACTGAAGCACTCTTGAAGTACCAAAGCTGGAACCTATATAGAGTGATAGGAAGAATGCATATTTTATACAAAATTTATTTATATTTAGGCAAAAGGCCTCTTGTTGAATTTCCCAATATTTTTATACTTTTGATAGTTAACAATGTTTTGTTGGTGTAATGGTGCATATGATGTCAAAACATAAGCTTTCTGTTGAAGAAAAGGCCTAAGTATTGCTAGGTGTCTTTTTGTCTCAGAACCACATCTCCTAGTAGCCTCAAATCTAGAGGGAGAGAGTTAAAATTCTTTGTGGCTCTAGAGAAATGAAAAACTTCAGACTTGTCATGCTCAATGGTAAGCCCAAATTGTCTGAAAAGAGAAGAAATAATACCATAGTTACAAAAAAGATTCATATTTGATTTTTCAAAAAAATTTTCCTAAGAAATAAGAAGACCATCTCAACAAATAATAAAATAAAAATAGGAATAGAGAGATTTTTTGATTTTTTTTCCAGAATATGAAAAATAGATATAATATAAAAAGCTGAAAGAATAGATAAAAGGGCTGACCCTTGTCCAATACCAATATTTGCTCTAAAAAAGAGGAAATAAATAAAGTCCAAATGTATTGGGTTTATCTGTTAATTGAATAATCAGAAAAGAAGTTAAAGACTTTAAAACCAAAGCCCACTTTAGTTAAAATCATAGAAAAAATACAATGATTCAAAGAGGAGAAGAACTGTGCTATGTCAAACACAAGAGTACTTGTATGAAGCCTTTTCACTCATCCTGTTCAAATAAGATGAGTTAAGAAGATTCCAGCATCAATAGTTGAATGCTGCTTGATGCCTCCCAATTGACTTGTGTAAATAAAATTAGAAGTGATAGAATATACTTGAAGTCTATAGCTTATCATTTTTTTGATTAATTTTCCTAATGTACTATGAAGAACAATGGAGCAAAAGGCTTTTGGAGTATTGTAAAATGGCTTATTTGGCTTGAGAATAATAATAAGCATAGATTTTTTGAAATGTGTTAGCCAATAGCTTAGATCAATGCATGTGTTTGTAATGTTGACAATGTTTGAACAACATTTGGTATCATTTACCACCACCTTGAGGTAATTTCATAAAATATAGTCTGGGCCAGATATAGAAGAAATATTACACTTGACAATTGTATCTTTGAGCTCAGCAATAGAAAATGGAAGCCATTCCACTTGTTGATATGAAGGAAGTTCATCAAATAGTTGTATATCAATGGATCTATCTTAAGCAGAGTTGTATGATTAATGCAGGGCTTACCATAAATTGTCTAATTCATTGCATAGATGGTCATTGAACTTGATAGCCTCTGTTACTAGTAGTTTTTGTTTTCTGACCCAATTCATCAGGTCTTATGGTCTCTTGTTAGATGAAGCAATTTCTTCAATCTTATTATCAAAAAATGTTCTTTTAGCCAACTTGACTGTTTTCTTATACTTGGCCCTGTCAGTTCTGCTTTTTAAAATACAATATATGAACAAAGTCTTTGTTGCATTCTTCTGTCCACCATGCTTTAGACCTTTTGGTGATGTTGACTAATTTTGAATATTTGTTCCAAAGATCTTTGGCTATAGATGTGAATTCTTGAGTTGCTCTTTTGATTGTTCCTCAACTTGTAATGTTGGATATCTCCACAGAGCCTAGCCTACACCTGAGTTTATTGACAAATTCTTTTTCTTCATTATTGTTTTCTCTCTTAGATAAATTCCTTTTCCAGAGTAATAGATACTGACAAAGAAGTGTGATCTGATAGGCTTTAAAGATCAGGCAATATAATGTGATTGTTGAATTCTTCTGATCCTATTCTGAGGAACATAAGATTAAGGATAGAATTTGATTCTTGAGGACTATTTACATAATGTGTTGGTATCAGATTGATAGGCATTGATAATTCAAGATCAAAACTATCTATAACTTCTTGAAGCATGTCAGTGTGTAACAAATAGTAAGGGTATGAAGGGTCTCAATCATTATTCCTAATATTAAAGTCTCCTGTCATAATAAGGATATTATTTAGATTAACCTCAGTATTCTTTAGATACTTCAAGGTATTTTGGCAATCATCTGAATAAATGTTTAGAATAAAACACATAATACTATGATTAAAAAAGGAGATATTACAATGATTTAAAATATCTTTTCTTAATGAAAATCTCAGACTAATCAGTCTAACATTGATGTACATAATAACTCTTGGATGTTTGTCATCATCTAATGTCAATCATGCAAATATAATCCAAGATAGGTAGTGAGGAGTACCAATAATGTTTTCTCCTTCTTTATTCAAAGAGCTTGGCACTTGTTGAATAATAGACTAGGGAGATTTTTGAATAAATAAGACATCAAATTTTTTGTTATTTTTAAAAATAGTACAGTAAGAAGTCTGTTCTTCCTGACATTCTGCAAAAAAATGTTGAGCATTTTTAAAATTATGCCTTACCACCACCCATATTTGAGTGAATTGAATTTGCTCTAATTTCTCAGAGCTCTTGGGCTTTCTTACTATACTAGTCATGATTAAATCTATGTTTCCAGAATGAACAGTTGTAACTATCTGCCTAGTAGTCACCTTTGCAGTTGATATATTTGAATGAGTGGGAACACAGCTCTTCTTTTGGGATTTCAAGTTTGGGTGGGTTGGTTTTGAAGTTTGCTTTACAGTATTATACCATTTTTCTAGTGTTCAATTTTATGTAGTCTATTACATTTTTAGTATTTAGATCTGAGTATATGACATGCAAATATAATGTGGCCCCACTTCCAGCAATTTTTACACTGGAAGACTTCTAGGTTTATTTTGGTGCCACAAATAATGGTGATGTGGTTACCAATGTTAAAGCATCTGTTAATTAACATTTTTACTTTAGAACCATTCTGAAAGTCCCAGATATTGATCCAAATAACAGTTATGTCTGATTTTGGAGATGCCTTAATAATGTGGGAACAAGAAGCAAGAGTAATGTTATTGAAAATGTGAGTGGACTTGATAATGCTCTCTACTATATTAAAAGAGATCAAGAGGTTTATGCTCTCAACAAAGTAGGTAATACTGAGGATTTTGAGATAAGACTTAGATTATGGAAGTCTAGGTCTTATGCCTTCTTTATGCTTGATGTCATTTGAATCTTTGAGATACTTTTCAATAATGTTGAGATTAGATAGCTACTTTGTTAGTGGTTAATAGTAACCCTTTGTTATCAGAGCAAATAAAATCAACAGAGACTTCAGATTTAACTCCCTTCAAGAGTTGGTTAATATTTGAGACATGAGCATTGGCTTTGGCCATTACCCTTGAAACATTATTAGTACTCATGTTGTGGCAACCACTAGTCAAAAGACCAATAATAACACAAGCAATAAATCTCAAAGTAAATATCAAGTGGGGATCACAAGAGAACTCAACAAGGAGTTCCCAATGTATTACTACCCTATTTATACAATAGAGGCATGGTTCATGCTAACAATAAATAACCCTATCCTAATATCCATGCATTGTCTATGAGTATACTATGTGTATACTATAAGATGAACATACCATTAACCTTGATATCACCCTTCTAGCCCTTTCTCCCAGAGTCTAGGCCTATGAAATCACATCAGTGACATGTCATGTGACCACAGTCACATGCCTCTTCATCATCAAAAGAAAAGAAAAATCAAAAGAAAAGAAATATTAAATCAAGAAAAAGAAACAAAAAATATTAGTGTCCAAGCACACTATAACAACTCATGGGTACAATGACTTGCTTTCTGAAAGGACCCTTCATAGTTATATTTAATTTGGATTTCTTGTTCTAATTTATATTGTTTAACATCTTGTGGATTTTTAACACTTTGTTTGCCAGTAGTTTCAGGAATGCCTTCTTTATTCTGACAATTTCATTTATGTCACCCTTGAAGGCCTGGGCATATGAAGGTTTCTTTAATGGATTTCTGGTTGAAGAAAAGACTAGATTTTTCATAAAGAATTTGAATTTTTCCAAGATCTTTTTGCTTTAATGAGGAGGAATGTGTTGTGGCAACCACTAGACACAAAGTCTAATAGTAGCACAAGGCAGCAAATCTCTTAAGATGGATATAAAGTGGGAAGTTCACAAGTGAACTCGACAAGGAGTCTCTTCTTTATTAGAGTCCTATTTATACAAAGTCCACATGGTCCGTGCTACTAATAATTAACCCTGCCCTTATGTCCATGCTCCATTCTCATGTTCACCTCATTTCTTACTCAAGGCTACCATGTTGCATTCATGTGCCCTTACATCATCATCTAGATTCTTCCACCTTGTTCTAGGCCTATGACCTCACATCATGTGACATGTCATGTGACTGCAGTGTCATGTGCCTTTTCATTGTCTAAAAGAAAAAGAAAAGAAAAAGAAAATCAATATAAAATCAAAAAAGTAAAACAAAAACAAAAATTGTTAGTGTTCAAGCATCCCATAACAGAATGGAAGAGAGCACTTTAGAAATATTGGCCTGCTTGCCTTTGGGAGCCATTTTCTGACTTTGATTTTTTGTCAAGTTGGAAGATTTATTATTGTTAAACTGTGTGGAAATGCACTGTCTAAAGGATTTGTGATCATTGTTAGCTGAGAACTTGTCCTAGCCTGCTTTGTAAATTGAGGAGATAAACTCCCACATGGCAAAACCAAATTCAGCAATCTGGGAAATATCCTTCTCTGATTTCCCCTCTAATTTACATTGTTTAATTCCTGAGCAGCAAACAGACAATATTTTTCAAGTCTCCTTCCAGATACTTATTTGTTCATACTTATTTGTTCTGAATAGAGAAACAGGGCAGGAATTGCTGTCCCAAAGCTGTGGGTCTACAGGCTGATTGATTGAATATGGGATAACCAATGGTTCCATGCCTTGTGGTGGAAACATGTTATTACTGTCCTCAGAATGAGGGACATTAGTGTTAGAGGAGTCAGCAGCACGTGGAGTATGCGTGGCTAGCTGGTGCCTGGTTAGCAGAAATGGTTTCTTCCTCTCTGATTGTGGCATAGGAAAGAGGTGAATCAGGACTTTCGATGTCCACTTGTTTGGCCCAAGAAGGTTTGTTAACTTGGGCTTGTAGTTTTTCCACATAGTTCATAGATGATGCATCAGAGTGAGTAGAAGATTCCCTGGAGGAATTTTGGCTAGAAGACAGAGAGCAACCTCTAGTATCCTCCATGTTGATGTCCATTGTAGAATCGGTAACATGATGTTGAGGAATTTGATGGTTTGGAGAAGAAATATACACTATATTCGCTAATTAATTCACTACTGGACACTACCATACAAGATGGTGGTAAGAGTGAAAGAAGCAGCGACGTTGGCTGTGGAGGTCTAGTCATTCTTAGTCTCTAAATAACTGAACCTGTTAAATCAAATTCCTTAGTAATTACTAACTCATTTCTGACTCAGTAGATAGCAATCTTCATTACTCAGTGCCTAGCTTTCACAACATTTGGAGGCTTGCTAGTTGCTCTAAGCACTCTCATTCTTTTGATGTTCTCATGGATTCCAATAATCTACCTATTGATGCAGACCAGCTTACAATACCTAAGTACTTGTTTTAGGCTTAAACATTGGAAAGGACTATCCAATATTGTTTGGCCACTGAAAAGGCAAATGAATGTGAGAAAGCGAAAACTTATGAGCTGACCGCTGACGTCAAATTGATGAGTTCAACAGTAGCCGGTTGCTGCAAAGTTGCGTTCTGATCTCCAATCTAGGTACCTTGGTATATTGGATCAGTTTACTGACTTTATTATAGTGTCCAGCCAAAGCCTGCCACATGTCAGCAAGTCCCCTAATCGCGCAATCGTGATGTGAGCGTGATGGGTAACGTACCCAAATGACCTTGACATTTTTCTGATGGAATGAATGGTATCAAAATAATTATTTTTCAGTACATATTTCGATAACCAGACGGTCATTTGCTGGCCTTCTGAATTATTCGAACAACTGCACAAGAATTGATTTCTGACTCGTCTCAAGTTCAGTAATTCACCACAATTGTGTATGAAACTGGCAAGTAACACGGTGCAGCGCCGAGGGACCCTACAATGCGATACTTGCTTCTTTTGACCATGACAAATTCCAGGCTGACCTTCTACAAATTCCAGAATGACCTTCTGGTCAACCAGATTTTTCGAAGCTCTTCTTCTATGGCTCCTTTTCCCATTCAGAGCTTCTCTCCATTGCTCAATTCACTATCCCCAATTTAACCCTGTCTTGACACACCCACCCCTCCCTCAGCTACGAGTTCCCTTAATCGTCCTCCAAAATGTCTTTACTTGATACCTACTCCATCCAGAGGGAGACAGAAACCATTCTCTGGGACGGGGCTCTCCGTAATCCTCTTCATAGATCTCTGCCAGATGGGATCCAAGACGCTGCTCGTAGAATCACATTTTCAGGGTCGAAACTCCCGTTCATCCCCATCAACTGGCGGTTCGCTGAGAGTGTCTCAGCTCTCAAGGCCTTCGAGGGTGCAATGCTCAATGTATTGCTTCACAACAAATATGGAATTCCTTACCAGAATATTCATATTGACACGTAAGAATGCCAACCTCAATTGCTCCCTGATACCAATCCAGTTGCAGTGATCATGCCCAACTATTTATCATGTCACCCGTCCACCCTCTGATACGGATTGACCCTGAAAGTAAGGAAACTTCAGATTCACCGGCAGATCGACAAAACGTATACGAGGAGTATTTTCCTAATCGTGACTTTCATTATGCTTTGAATGATCGAGCGACCACCAACATATACAAGGCTGGGGATGGAAGGTACTACCACGTCCATGGTATGTTGTCTTTGTTCATGGCAAGGGCCCGTTGTGTGAACAATCCTTACCAGCTAGCCTCAATCCAACTATATCCCAAAACGCTTTGGCCATCGATAGAGTCAAGTACATGAATGCCCTGTCATTCAAACAAGCATGCACCCCCTTCCAGGAAGCCACATCAATGTATTCTTCTTGGCAACTCGACGTCCTTATGAATGACCAACACCACCAAGCCGGTACTATCTGCTATTCGATTGACGAATTTCGCGCATCAGATCACGCCAGGGCCAATGCCCATGTTGGCTTGTACGACATTCACCACCATCCGAACCCCGTACAACGTCCCAGCTGGTGGTCTCACATCCCTGAACACACCTCACATGCCCGACCTCTTTTTGGACTCAAAATCGTCGATTTGACGCGTATCATTGCTGCCCCGTCTGTCGTCCGCGATCTCGCCGAAATGGGTGCTAGTGTCATGCGCATCACGGCGCCGCACGTCCCTGACATGTCCCAGCTCCAGTTGGACTTGGGATGGGGCAAGTGGAATTCCCACTTGGATTTGCGAAACCAAGAGGATCGCGCAAAGCTTGAAACATTAATTATGGACGCCGATGTTGTCATCGATGGATATCGTCCGAGTATCTTCAAGAAATGGGGATTTGGGAAAGACGAGATCCTGGATCTGGTCAAGGGAAGAGACAAGGGGATCATTTATGCGCACGAGAACTGCTATGTATGTGTCATTGTTATCTTATTGGAATCTATGTCTACTCACCCTAGCCACAACTAGGGATGGAATGGGCCTTGGGCATGCAGGTCGGGTTGGCAGCAAATTAGTGATGCCGTTCGTGGCAGTCTAGCTTATCATCATCTGGCTCTATCTGATGGTCGATCCAGGTCACCGGTGTGTCGCTCGAGTTTGGTCGTGCCATGGGACACGATGAACCAGTCACCCCTGTTTTCCCCAATTCTGACTTTTGGTAACCCTGCCTCAACAATCCCGCGATGCTCCAGAGTCTCATGAGCCCATAGTACAGGTATAGCCGGGGCCACTGCCATCCTCAATGCCCTGATCCTGCGTGCCCAAAAGGGAGGCTCCTTTGTTGTCGACGTAAATATACGCCCCTCAAACTACCAGAGCTGCCATATACTCACATCATTCACTCTAGATTGCGCTCAACTACTACTCCCAGTGGCTTATATCGTCCTGTGGAACATACCCTCCCGAGATATGGGATGATCTCTGGTCGCGCTATGGTCGATTTGTATTTCGCTCCATGGACAATATGAACGTTACAATCCCGGCTTACATAAAAATGCTTCAGGACAAAGAGACTCCGATATTTGAGGAAAAATTCTTTGAGATCAGGAAGAACAATGCTCTCGGTGTTGATGTTAAGGCGGTCAAGCCGATCTTGAGGTTTGAGGAAGAAAGTGTTAGATTGGGATACAATGTGGGATCGCGGCCAAATGGCACAGACGTGGCCAAATGGCCAAGCGACCTGATGACGGAAATTGTAGTCTAGATTGTCAAGATCAGCGATTGATATGTTATTCTCCCTGCAGATGACCTCGTTTCTTGAGCAGATTTGAGCGATTCAGCACCCCGTGGTTGACTACAAGATATTTACCTACGGTAGGTTCCACGTTGATTCATATAATGCCGCCGAGTCTTGGTGCTTATGGCAAGCATGAAAATGGACTCACACATGCTATTATAAGGGATGATTCATTCAATGGACTAACACCTCAGGATAATATCAAGTAACTTGAGTCTCGAACGTGCGAGTTTGCACCAGAAAATCCAACGAAACGTGGTAATGTTCGAAATATTGCTGAAGGCCGAAGGGCCGACTGGAGAATCGAGACTCGCCGAGTAGAGAGAACAATCTAAGACAAGTTACAGTTGACCAGCTACACCCAAAACAAAAGAGCAATGTAGATAAATCATTGATAAGATCATCATCAAGTTGTGTCATTGTTGTCGTCATCGTCATCATCAAACCGACAAAGCTGCCTTGGAATTCCGCCACCTGCTCCACCACCTATTTAACATCTTCCAAGCCAAGTTTTCCGCACTCCCCAAACTCTGTTCAACATTCATTATCCTAGTCTCTTTCCTTGTCCTTGTCACCATCTTTCTCCACACGCGTTTGACCCTCGACGGCATCTCCGTTTGAGATCCAGCTTCCTCTCTGCATGGATGCACTAAATCTGTCATGACCCTCCCAGGAACTTGTATAAAGTTGAGCGCTCTCCTATCCTTGCTATCGTTCCCACCTTGCACACAAACACCAGCTTTTGTCCACCAACCTCCATCAGTCGGCTCACCGACACCCCATTCCTTGACGTGTAATTTAAAAATATCGACCCCATGCGGAATGTATGTGTTGATTGCGGACACAAGACGCGTGAGAGACGAGGAGGAGGAAAGGGAGGGAATTAAAAGGGTGAGATTGAGGAATTTCCGTGGGCGTTGACCATGGGTGAAAGAGGAGAGACTTGAAGACGAACGGACCGAAGAATTTGGATATGAATTTGATGAACGAGGAGAGGAAGAAGAGAAAGGTGGGCAAAATAAGGTGGGCAGCAACGATGTAAATTGAGGGATTGTCCCGCCTTCAAATGTGAGACACCGAAGGTAACCAAAATCACCGGCCTGATGTGCTGGTAGATGGCCAAAATTGGACACACTGAAAGGAGATGTGAAGAAAATCTTCAGTTCTTGTAAACGGCGCAGACGAGAGATTTGATTTCGGATGAGGGGTGAGGCAAAGAGGTGAGCAGGGAGAGCAAGAACGGATATTGTCGAGAAATAGGAAGACGGCGACGAGATACGGGGGGAGGCATTGTTTGATGACTGTGAGAGACTCGTGAGAACATCGTGCTCGAGCGAGAGCGTCGAGATAGTACTGCAATCGGGGTGGGTGAACGTGAGGTCGTAAAGTCGAGGTAATTCAGATATGAGAAGGTGAATTTGTGGAAGCGTTATTGAAAATTTTGCTCGTTGAATGTCATCAGCCTTGGCCTTGAGGAGCTGTGCAAGGTTTCTCGAAGCCAACAACAATGTCGTTGCGTCCAGCGGTATCGTGTCTTCCACGCAAATTTCAGTTAGTGGATAGGGAAGTCCTGTCGGTGATGATAGATATATCGCCAGTCCATCATCCAAAAAACCGTGCAAAGGGAGGTTCAAATGGACGCCAGCTGTTCCCCCAGTTACGGTGATATCCAATCCGGTACTTCGGGAATCTCGATCTCCTGGAACAATATTAGTGAAAGCAAGATGGTAGCTGAAATCACGGCCGCAGGAAAGCGAATCGACAAGGTTGTTGATATTTTTATATTGACTCTGCAGTAGCGACCAATCAATCTGAGCAACATAGTGAAATGAGGCGGATTGAGAGTAGATAAGAGAATTTGAAAGCGTGTCACGAGTGAATTGGATGAGATGTTCAAAATTCGTTGGTTGATTGGGTATGAGCATGACTTCCATTCGTTGAGGAGCAGTATGAAAGGAAATATGATCAAGTAGCGCGCCTCCACGGCCGCGGAAGTTTCGGATGTAGATACTTCCAGGCTCTACTGAACAGTAGAGTGGCATACCCAGCACGGAGGTATGGATATTTGTGAGTGGTGGATTTCGGCTTCACCACGCCATATATACTCATGAGAAGGATATTGTGGTGGAAAGGTACATCGGGGGCAATGATGTTTATGATCCAGATGCTTTGTTGAACAATAATAGGTGAATAGGTGATGGTGCTTATGTCATATTTTTCATCCCGGCTCTCGCTCATTAAGCAACAAGCGGATGTCTCAACATATTTCTGGTATTCTTATGCACTCTTATATTTCAGCCGTCAGTATGAATTGAGTTTCTATCCTAGCGGCCGACGCCGGTTTCCCCACACGTTCTTTGAGTCCACTATCTGCCTCCTCGTCCAGTACTACTACCAAGTCGTCAAATCCGCCAAATCTTCAAATACAAATACCTTCGATACATTATTCAGCCCGAGAACCTAATGTCAATGATACATCATCACCAACGCCATTGCCTGGACCTGAGAGTGCTCCCATTCATCCATTCGCTCATTCCACCGCAAAGCTTGAACTCCTGCCTCCATCAACCGCTGGTTTGAGTGGCATTGATATAGAAGAAGAGGCACGGCTATATGACGAACTGCGAAGGACAGCAAAATCGGAGCTTCCACCTGTGAATAATTCAAAATTCGTCCTTCACTCTCTTAGATTTTGAATCAACCCCTAGGTTCCCCCGCCTGATCGTCAGGGACTTCGTCGAATGTCCTCTCCTCCACCACCTTCTATCTTATCGAACGATATATTCATAGCTGATAATACTGGTGTGTCGAAATCAATGTCCTTCGCTCAAGATGTTTGTATTACGGGATGGTCCAGCGTTGGAGATGCTCCACCTGCGAGCGCCGGTGTGAAGAAGAGTATACAGGCTGCCGCTCACGGAAGCAGCAGTGCTTACATTGGTATGTTCTTTTTTTAAAAAAACTTTTCCCCCCCTGCATTTCGCTGATTGTCTTGCGCAGTATACGACTGTGTTATCACCACTAAAGAGGCAAGCTCTATTCTCTGACCAACATGTACTGCTACTCATAGATGCTCAGAGGACAACTATCCACACACTCAAACGCTATACTTCTTTTGTCGAGCTCGACGTTGCCCTTCGGAGAACTCTCCCGGTGTGTTATTCATCTCTTTTTCCCTCCCTCGCTTATTTTGACTCTTTCAGCGACATCTCGTGCTCTCAATTCCGCCACTTCCCCCTAAAAATCCTCTTTCCCGCTTCCGCCCTGCTTTCCTTGATCGTCGTCGTCGATTATTACAGTATTGGCTGGCTAACATTTTACTTCATCCCGAAATTGGCGGTGTCGACGTCGTGAAGAAATGGGTAATCAATTGAAGAGAGCGAAATGGAGGCAACACAGCACCTCTTGTGCCTGAATCAACATTTTTTGCTCACTCGTGCTCCTCAGTATGTTAACCGCCGCAACGAAGGATCAGCACCACACAGTTAATGGCGTGATCTCCCATGCTGTTGTTCCAATATTAATCGGCCCCGCGATACACATAATCGGAGGTGTTCACATTATACTCAAACAAGACTTTGTACGTGTGGTAAACTGACAGATCAGGGATGCGAAGAACACTTTAAGATGGTAAAGAGATTATGTCTATCTGTGTCAAGTCAAGGGAAGGAGTTGAAAAGATGGAGTTAGCGGGACATAACTGTGAGTTGGCTGCACTAGCTGACTTTTCCCCCAATCCCTTCTCGGTCCTCATTTGTTCCTGCCATCCACGTGTCTCCCCTCATCCTTACAGGATCTGTACTTTCATTGGAGGATATCCTGAATCATTGCCAGTAATAATGGTAATGTGACAATTTTGTTGACACAAAAATAGACCTGTCTCAGATGTCTTGATGTCTTGTTAAAATCAGACATTTCCTGTCTGATTTCCTTTTGAAAAAAACTGGTGCTCACAGGACCCCGGACTATAAGTTAATGAACCACTAGTCGGACAAGGCATCACCTGTTTGGGACAAATTTTTGATAAAACCCTTCGACGCCTGAGCTTTTTTGTTAACAACCAGCCAGAGAGGTAAACGAGGCATCTGTCCTTGTAGGTGACTCCAGTACGACTCCGGTACCTGACAAAAAAGTATGCCAGATGGTGTTTCAATCGGACCCTGGAAAACATCTACTAGCGGGAAATTTTGGTTTTGAGCGGCGGGACTGATCGAACAAAAGTCAGGTCGAAACTTTTAGACGGGTTCAGGCACACAAGAGGCACACAAGAGCAGCACAAGAGCAGTGCTAGCTTAGGTCAGCGGGATCATATATGGAAGTTCCCTCTTATAGCCATGCAGAATGTCTCATTTCTTTGTCCATCTCTGTTCTCTGTTTCACCAGTGTTGAATGCAGCATAAGTGACAATAAAAATTGGGTAATAAATTATGGGAACAGGCAAATTGCTGGAAAGAAGTTCGCCCAGGACAACAACCTCTTAGCTCTTCAAAACCTCTTGAAATCCAACAATTAATTTCGCGAGATACTCATCGTTACCAGGTCGTATCATGTTCATTTGTGTGTAACTCAGTATTTCGTGAAGATAGGATCGACTATCTGGAATACTGTTGAACTTTTTCACTCTGCGAGCTGGTACTTGTACAGTCAATGCTTACTTTGGATTCCTCGATATTCTGTGGCTTTGTGGCTTTGTGCTGGCTCTGGCATCCAACATGAACTTGAAATATGTGACTAAAGGGGATATGTGACTTCGTGGTCTGTAATCTCGTATCGGCCGTCTACAAATGACCATGGCCACGCCGTCCGAAGAATCTAGGGCCTTCCCCCGCCCACCTGGGCTCAACACTACACCGTCTCGAGCATCTATGCCCCTCTATCGTTATGCAGAATCCTCTCCACATGTTTTTCGTGCTTCACTCTGCTCTGCATCGGGTGAATCTATCTTCACTATTTTCAGTGACTCAAAGTATCCTCTCTCCTTCCAGACTGAGCGAGGCCTTGTCGCATATGCCTACAACCCAGAAGTCCATGAAAAGTTCTCGTTTGATGACGAGGATATGATGTACGATGCCACACAACAATGCCATCACCGCATTCAAAAGATCCAAGGTAGAGGATTGTTCAATTCAAGAGGCTTGGTCAACATTGCAGCACTTGTATCCATGCTTATCGCCATCCTCATGCTTTTCGTTGGATATCCAGCTATCGCTTTCTATCGCGATCATAGTCGCAACCAGTTGATTTTGGCCAATAGTTTGATCAATTCTACTGGACAGTTCCCTCTCACTACACCCGGTACCACACCTTCCACAGGGTGAGTAACACTTGCGTATATGCGCCTCTTTGCAGTATACAGAATGCCTGAAAAGGACCTATTCCACTTTTGTGGATCAGTCGACACCATCAAGCGCGTATGCCCTCACTGGTATGAACGATGTCGACTACGTCCTGGCGTTCTCAGATGAATTCAACTATACCGGTGGACGATACCAACCTTGTAAGCTCCCTCTATTCCTCTTCCGCATCAATGCTCATGATAGACAGATGATAACCGGTTCTGGGTAGGCCAAAATTCAAGTCAGTCATCCTCGGATCAGATCACTACTGCAGACAGTCAACTGGTATTCAATCTCGCAATGATGCCTTCTGGCGAGTTCATGAGTGGGATTCTGGATAGTACGATTCCGTTCTGCTTAGGACGTGGGTTTATCGTAGTCGGAATACGGACATCGAATGGTACTCAAGTGCAGTATTTCGTATGTTATGCCATTTGTCGTGTCCAAGGACGTCAATCATTGAAACTGTGGCATGTAGTGGACTGGATCATGGCTTTTCACCGATGCTGCTCCTGCTGATTTCGTTCCTCGTGGGTTCAGTTTAAATGCTGAACTCAACTTAAGTTTGACTGTTGGTGTTTTTGGTGGGTTTTGCGACCTCTTTATCCTCTACTCGTTATAAATGCATCCCCGACATAGCGAGCGAAATTCCAACCGGCACACCGCTACACTCTATCGCCCCGTCTTACTCGATAGATTATGTGCGTTATTATGAGAGGCAGATCAATCCCTTGTTGTCAGGAAGCGAGGGCTGTGATTTGAAACGCGCAAAGAAAATACACGTCACACTAGATTTATTGAAATGTGAGTGATGCTTTGTTCAGAGTCAGGAAATAATAAAATTGTGTGTCTAGTGCCACATTAGCGCAGACTCTCCTGATTCCATTGAACCACTATTTCGAGACCCTGACATCTCCTATGTACAATTGACATAAGTCCACTTTGCATTCTATCCATTTGTATGTACTATGAATATAACATAAATTTTGTATTCCTGTGATATCGACAAAATTAAGAATAATTGGGACATTTACTTTGATTCTTCAGTAAGAACTTGGGCATTGGAGGCTCAAGTTGATAACATCTAATCACTTTGGATGTCAGTTCACTTGGATGAATCTACTGAGCATTTGCTCACTTCTGGTGTGGGGGACAAGCATACTGGAACTGGAAGTAAGTGTCAGATTTTCAGAATAGAGGTTTACAGTGTAACTACTGTTGCAACACCAACACAGTTTCCCTGAGAACCCTGTTTGCTCTAGTGAGCCTCTAGAATTGATTCACTCAAATCTCCTTGAGCTCCCCACTTTGTCTTATTCAAAGTACAAGTGGGTGACTACATTCCTTGACAACTATTCCTCCTATTGCAACATTGCCTTTTTGCACAAAATTTCTGAAGCTGTAGAAGCAATTAAATCAATTTTCCAGATGTGGTCAAATTCTACTTCTCATGCTGTGAAGAGGTTGCAAACTGATAATTATGTAATGTCAGCATTACAATCCTTTCTAAGAGAGCAAGGGATTATCCATGAGACTAGTATTCCATATGTACACCAACAAAATGGTCATGCTGAATGATTGAACTGCATCTTGCTTGAAAAGGTACAGTCAATACAACTTAAAGCATGCCTACCATATTCCTAGTAGTAATTTGCAATTGTAGCTGCAGCTCATGTATACAATTGCACACCTGTTAGGCATCTCAAATGGAAAACACCTCAGAAGATCTTCTTGGGTAATAAACCTAAAACATCACACTTTCATGTCTTTGGCTGTGGAGCCTATGTGTTTCTTCCCAGTGAAGTTCATGCTAACAAACTTGCACTACATTCTGAATTGATGATATTCATTGGGTATAAGAACAATGGTTATCACTTTATGCACCTACACAAGGAAATATCATTTTTACTCCACATATGCCATCTTTGATAAGGAAATTTTTCCTAAATGCACTGATTCTCATATGAAAGAGTACAAATTATATGATAAGTTATTGAACAAAATAAGTCCAGAGACAGAGTCATCAGTGCCTGACACTTCTGGAAAAGATGGACCTGCTTCAGTACCTATTCCACACATACTTGTTCCCTTCATTCAAAACAATTCTCCTACTCATTCTTCTTCACCCTCTCTTTCTTATAAGTTTCCATCTCCCTCACTTACCCTAGGGTCTAAA
>Ga0157368_1000587_pt1 | contig 16734 bp, 19 predicted proteins | sample AttbisABBM3_FD_113146 | JGI IMG/M metagenome (GOLD analysis project Ga0157368, IMG submission 113146) | Fungus gardens microbial communities from leaf cutter ant in Botucatu, State of São Paulo, Brazil - Atta bisphaerica ABBM3 | ecosystem: Host-associated > Fungi > Mycelium > Unclassified ...
ACATGTAGTGACCATGTTGTATGACGTCATCTGTTCTCGAATCTTCTACTAAATTCCCCCAAGTCTTGTGATTTGTCTACGCCATCAACTTGTGACTGATGTGACAGCGTGACAGATAAACCCTAACCCGAGTTGTTCTAAAAATAGGAAAATAAAAGAAAAAGAAAAAGAAAATAACATAAAGTAAAAAGAAAATGAAGTCTACTGTCAACAATCTTGACAAAAGAGGTTTGGGAGTGTGAATGAGAGTAGGTGGTTATCCATGTATAGGAATGGATAAGACTGGAATATGGGATGTAATAATAAAAAGTAGTAGTATTAGCTTTGTCACAAACTTTATTCAACTTATATCTCCACAACCAGTGAACTGATTTTCACAAACTAAGTTGCACTAGAAAGTCCCGAATGATGGCTATCCACACATATATGGGATGTACAAAAGTGACAACAAACAACCATCAGTAACTGTAAAAGCTTTGTTTGCTAATATATCATGAACAGCTGGATGGATTTACATGATCAAACTTACATTGGAAAGTGCTCATCAAACTGTTTCTGATGATATATGGTATATCTCATAGCAATAAGTATTGATAGAGATACAATCATATCAATATAATAACATAATTAGTTACCTTTTAAAATTAGCCTGACAGTTTCCATTAGGTATGAGTTTTGATCATGTGATAAAAACAGCTTGCATACAGACTATCAATCTTTTATATATATACCTCTGTGTCTGAGGATTAGATCTCAGACTTAACAACATTAATTTACATTAATTTACATCATTCTTTATTCTTTATCATCTGTATTGATCTTAATCATCATTGTCATCATTATTGAACTTCTGAATTACTCCTAAACCTCTGAGAGTGCACCCAAGGTTCAGATATTACAAATAAGTGAGTAGTTCATTTTGTAATAGGCTTGAGAAAGAAAAGACCACAAGGTTTGGCAGAGTATTGGGCAAAGTTTGAATACTTGAACTTCATACAGCTTCTACTAAGATATAAATGTTGCTTTTAGCAGCTATGCAATACAAGGTAGCTATTTGAATTCTTAATGCATTTCATACTTTATTTACTAGTGGAATTGAGGCTCTGGCAGGTCTCATTCTTACTTATCTTCATCTCAAGAAGCTGGTTAAGTAGTCTTGTCTCAGAACTACAGCTCTTTCCTCTCAGTATATATACTAATATTTACTTAGTGCTAGAAACTCAAAGAGTACTTGTCTTCACCCATAACTACTTGCTCTTTTAAATAACATCCAGTGTATTCCTTTGAAGAGCTTTCTTTTGGATACTGAAACATCACTTTTCAATCTCACTAAATATTTCAATTTCTTTAATGCTAAGGCTATCTCAGATTATAGATTGCTTGACAACTTTCCTGATTGCATATCCTTCCACTCTTACAATTGTTCAAGTCTCAGTGGTTACAAATTCCATCTAGAGTTTCTTGACCATCTGTGTCTTAAGGCTTTTTTCTCTTTCTCTACTCTTATTTTTATCACTGATATAAGTGCTATATCTCCCAGAAACATGCAGGCTGTCCCTACTGTATATTTCTGAAGACTAAAATAACAAGTGTCATTCTCTAAAGCTTCAGCTGGTTTTGAAAACTGCTCTTGATGCTAAGTTGTTTACTATAAGACTGGGCATTGCCAAGGCTACTAGTATGGATATTGAACATATTATCCTTATTACTGACTCTCTAGATACTGTTAGAAAGGTAGTGAACCCTTCTATGTACTCTAGACAAGCTCATTTCTTAGCTATCTGTTCTGTACTTAGATTATTTTTTTCTTGTAATCTTAACCATAGGATTGAATTCTGGGACTGCCCAAGCAATATCAAGTAGCCCTTACACTAACTGGTCCATATTTATATGACTAATACTAAAATAGCTGCAACTTCTATTGATACTTATTGTTCTAAGAGTATTTTCTCATATCTAAATACTTGGAGGACATCAATCATCCTACTATTCAAGAGCATCATTTTCTCACTCTTAGAAGTAAGAATTACAAGCCCCTTCAACCAGCTACTCCAAGAATGGTAGTTGGCTCCCTTATATTAGCTAGTTAGTCATATTATATACCAGAATACCTAGTGCCATCCTTAACATAGACAGTGATTTTTCCCTGCAGAGTGCACCCAATATCTGTATGGCCATTATCAGGTAGAAACACATTAACATATTTTTGCAAACTATCCCACATTTCCTTGATTAATTTATAAATCATCTCCATTAATCAAGGACTTTGTTGACTTCCTGAAGGAGCATATAAGTGCTTTTGCCTTCTCTTATGAAAAACAACCCCTCTCTTTTTATGAGCCTCCATGAGTGCTCAATTAGTCTGCTTTTCTGTTTCTGTATATAGTTTCTCAGTCTCAGTTTCTTTTGACTCTGTATTCCCAGTATGATGGGCCTGTTCGTGGACTTGGATGCATAATTAGTAGGTTGGTTGTGAGCAACCTTTATCTAGATTTCTCCTCAATTTCTATTGGTGTCTCTCTCTGTCTATGAGGGGGGTTTTTGTCTTCTAAGGCAAAATTGTAGGCTGCTTGATGTAGATAGTCTGCTATGGACTGTGATTGAACACCATGTAATAAATTGTTGACCAAAAAATTCAGCAAAAATATTTATATAGGCATCCACTAATATTAACAATTTTAGGTGATTAGGAATAATAGCAGAGGAAGTAAATTAGAATGAACAGCCAATCATAATCAGCTTACTTTCTTGACCATCTTTTGTTCAAAATTTCTATAAATCCCTTGTTGATATCTAATATCCCTGTTTTTGCCTTCCTAGTTGTTGTCTGGAAAAGATTATACACCAAAATTTCGTTGTCGATAAATAATTACAACGCATACTGTACGTGCACAAGAAACTGATTGGAAAATGCAGAGCATGAAAAGTTCAACGCAATGGCATTGATACATACAGTAAAAGACTAAAAGAAGGCGACAGGACGCAGACGATACAGAATGGCCCATGATACGCACACGAACGGGAGGAAACCGCAGAAGGATGGATAACATGAATCAGATAACCAAGAAGATTCAAACAGACCTAGTGAACGGTCAAGAACCGCCAATGGTTGTTACTACAGTCAACGTCCGGTGGCGACCCTCTTACTTTTCCATACACCACGTCCAGTTCCAGCTTTCATAACAGTAGTAAACCCATCCTCATCCTTTCGTAGCTCCCTCTCCCTCTCCCTTGACGGCTGAGGAGCAGGTGATGAGGTCCTATTCAGCAAAACATTGGCCCGTCCTCCAGAGACACTACCGACTGCTACCTCAGCCTTTGCGCGTTCACGTTCCCTCCACACACTACCTCCACTTAAGGCACCAGGTTTATACTTCGTAGGTCCGGGACTTCCCAATCTTGGTGGAGGTTCAACAGTGGACGCAGGTGGAGGCCAGGGGATGCCAGTTCCAGGACTTCGTCTCCACTCCGTTTCGATAGTGCTCGTTCCACGATTAGCAGACGGTCCGCGAACGGAATTGAATGGCGATTGAGCTGATGCCTTCACAGCAGCTTCCTCTAAATGTCGACGTTGACGACGTTCTTCTGCTTCTTGTTCTCTTTGGCGCTGGAGCTTGGACTGCTCTAGAGCCTCTTGACGCTCTTTGTTGCGCTGTGCACGTTGTGTATTAGCTTCTTCTTCACGCTTTTTGCAAACTTCTTCTTCGGCTGCAAGACGGGCTTCCTCTTCAAGGCGGAGACGCTCTTCTTCAGCACAACGAGCTATTGAGAAAGATGAGATGATACAGAACAAAGTTGAAATGAAAAGGTCGCACCTTCTTCCCGTTCACGTTCTTCTGCCTCCTTAATCCTCTTCTCTTCCTCCTCCTTCTCTCTTCGTACCTTCTCCTCCTCCCAAACCTTCAACACCTGTTCCTTCCTCTTCTCCTTCTCAGCATCAATTTTCTTCCTCGCTGCCTCCTGCTTCTTCCTGTTTGCTTCTTGCCTCTTCTCCTCAAGAAGATTCTTCCAGCTGTTATAATCCTCAACCATCCTCTGCAACCTCATCTTGATCTCAAGATCTTGTGCGTGTGCAAGTCTCGACGTCTTAAGGCGCTCCCGATTAATTACTTTAAACGTTTCCTTATCCTGTGCTTGTTGGCTGAGGTAGTCTTGCCCAAGGAGAGGTCGTTCCTCTTTGCGGTAGGCACGTTCGAGGTGGTCCATGTGTTTTGCAGTGACTCGAAGTCGTTCATTGGTTTGGAATTTTTCTTTCTCAAGCTGAGCAACTTGCATTCCAATAAGATTCTCAGTATCGTAGTTATCAAGTTGCTATAATCATGATTGTCAGTAAATGGAAAGAGACCGAAATTAGCAATAATACTTGCTTGGATATCATTCACCTTCAAGAGACCCTTAACGACCAAAGTCTGCGCATACTTCTTGGCCTCATCCATCCTCACGGCCTCAATTTGCTTCTTAGCCAACTCAATTTCCCTCTTTCTTGCTTCATCTCTCTGTCTCTTACTCTGCTCTTCCCTCTCTCTCGCTCTGATCTCTGCCCTCCTGCTACTCTCCTCTTTCTCCTTCCTAACTGTCAGTTCTGAGAGCAGCTCACGACGACGAGCGACAAGAGCACGTTTAGTTTGAAGCGCTTTCCTCTCTGCTTCAACTTGAGTGAAAAGAACCTTGAGCTTTTCCTGTTGAAAAGGCCCGATAGAAGATTTAGGACCATCGAGAAGGAGAATAGTGTTGAAAAGTGAATCAGCGATTCCACTCAAACGAGTATGGACATTATCAGCCAACGAGGGTTGGATAGTAGATTCGCGTAACTGACTCCTGGAGGCAGAAGCAATGGACGGTTGGGGCTCATCACCTGAAACGGCGAATGCATCATCAATGAAGGTGATACTACCATCCTTATGATCGACGTTGATATTCAGCTCTCCGCGTCGTGCACAGCCCATGATGTACGCTTCAATCTCTTCTGCATTGAACACTGATTTCTCTCCCTCCTTCATTGTTTCCATTTTTAGAGGTTGAACAAGTTCCAAGAGAGTATTAATTTTGACATCGGAGTAAACTTGAGAAAGATGATTGAGGAGACGCGAGAGGAGAGCACGTTGGAGAAGAGAAAGATAGGAAGAATAAGCGGAGTCCGTAGAGAGAGTTTGGAGAAGAGGCGCGATGGAAGAACAAAGGGAGAGTGGGTCAAACGTAACTTCAAGGACTTGGTAAAGTGATTTAATGGATGGAGGAGAGAGTTTAAGAACGCCGCGCGAAAGCTAGAGACAGGGTGACGATCGAGAATTCCAAGTAGACAAATCACCTACCGCATCCTTCAATAAACCGGCTCGAGTAGGCACACGGACAAGACCGAGGAGGGCGCTCAAACGCACATATCTGCCCTTGAGTTCCTCTACCTCCTCGGTCTGTAGACCAACCGGCACTGCAAGGGCGCTGACGAGAACTTGGCCTGCAAGTCTGCCCATTTCTCCGTCCGACTTACCACCAACAGAAGTGACAATGGCATGATACTTTCCCCATGCTGCAGCGTGATAAAGAGCATTCCCGGACACGAGAAAAATTTTAGTGAGTTTTTCATAATAGTTGGCCATCATAGCAGGGCGAGGAGCCTTTTTTGCCATTGTCAGAAGGTTGTGAACATCTTCTACGGAACGAAACGCTTCTTGCCAGAGTTCTAATTCAACAGATGCATTGAGCTGGGCGAAGCGTGTGTCGAGATGATGCTGGAGGGTGTCTGGATCTGAAAGGTTGATAGAATGTTGTTGATAGGAGTACTTGGCTACATTGGAGAGGTGGAGGCGGAGCGTCTCACAGAGACGACGAAACTCGGCTTTCCGATAGTGTTTTAAGCAGAACTTGAATGCCTGCTGGGCGATTTGCTACATAGGAGTTAGAATTACAACCCCTAGGACGGATGCCGAGGAAAATGTACCTGATAAATCATCTCAAGCCGTACGTTATTTTTGAGAGTTTCAAGGGATGTGCGGTAGCTCTCCCAGAGAAATTTAAGCCATGGTGTAACGACTGCACGGTCAGTGCGGTCTTTGCTCTGGTCGCCGCTGACGGCTCCTAGCAGGATGCTCTCAGGAGTCTCACTGGCCTCAAGATCGTCAATTTCAACAGCTACAGCAGCCTGTTGCTGTGCTTCCTTCACTTTTTCACCCGCAAGCCCAAGAAAGCGGGTGATAACGGTCTCAATGCTCTTTGCATTGACGTTTTGTGCGATGTTTTTGTACTGCATCAAACCCTCCTTGACTGTGCGGCCCTTGCGCATTTCGACACAAAGCTCAATAAAACGAAACATTATCGGCTCCAGAGAGGCAAGTGGTGTAGATCTAAAGCGCTTCGAGGCGAAAGTTTCGGTGAGCAATTGTAAAGCTGCATGCGACTGCCCCACTGAGACGAGCCCCTCGGCCTGACGTAACACCGTCTCGGGTTTAGAGAACGGTGCCATGATATCTGAAGTTTATGAAGTTTGTCAGATAATATAGTCATCGCTATGGCTGACAGCGAGCTCACTGGATTTGGACGGTGCGCAGGTCGTGCGGGATGATGAGCTGAGTCTCAGCCATCAAAAATTTAGGTTGCTGATGATGCTTTAGGGCAGGCTTACAAAATTATGTGTAAAATGGAAAATGACATTTCCTTGTACATGGTACATAAAGTAATAGTATTATATTCACTTGATTCAGAACACAATGTAAATTTGTTCACATCCGAAAGGATCAAACTACAAATGGTATCTATCTCTACCATAGATAGAACTCACCTCAATTTGAGTTGCATCCTTCTCTGCTATAGATAGCACTTAACACCTTCTAAGCTGATGCCAGGATTATTAATGACAAGCAAGATAGCTCAGCCTCTGTAAATGCCACATTCATTGCTTGATAGCATGTCTTGTTAATTTTTCCATGTATGTGTGTTAAGTGCAGTTCTCACCTCAAGTGAATATTCATGGTTAGTTGTATAGAAGATGGATCAGATCAAGTTGGGAACTTATCTAGTAATGGATGTAGTTATACATGAGAGTGGATAAAGGTACCAGGTTGCAGATCAAGCTAGGATGCTCATCTGCCAACTTGCAACTGAACTACAGATAATAACCTTGGCCTCAACTTATATATTATGCCAATTACTTGTCACATGGTTGTAATTTCAGACAAAAGTGCAAAGGGAAGCTAGAGAAGGAAGCAGGCTGCTAGAGTTTGATTATCAGACTGGAGAACTACAGAGTATTTACTTGATCTTGAATAGTAAGTACTATAGTCAGAACTATAGCTAAGAAAATGGTAGTCTAGAAAATAGCTAAGGAAACATTATAGATCTATGCACAAGTAGATGCAGATGCAGAAATACACCTAGAACTGATTAGAGTTTTATCCAAAGTCAGAAAGTAGATATCTTAGATGTCTCAGAAGTTGGTATATTTAAGAACTAGTAGATATATCATATTTCCCAGTCTGATAATTAGATATAAAAATAATATTAAACACTAAATTCTGTCAAACATACAACTTTTACATCAATTATACCACATTAGCATAATACATGCAAAGAAAAAAACTGAAAAAGTAAAACCAATTAAATCTACTGTCAAAAGGAGCCATGGCCAGATAATAAGTATATCTGTATTACAAATAATTGCTTGAGCTGTATGCAGTGAAAGTTGTACATATAGTTCTCAGAAAGAGAAAGTCTATGAGGGTCTACCTATTCCAACTAGGTGAATTGCTTGCTTAAGATACTATATAATGCTTAAACAGCTTTATAATAGTAGTAAAAATTCAAAAATATTAGGCAATCAGCAAAAAACCAAAACAAATAAAATAAAAATAATGCTAATAGTAATAATAAAATCATACCATAATACAATTTTAAAAAATTAAAAAGATTAGTATCTAAAAATAGAATCTATAAAATATTGTAGCCTAGATTATATAAGTTTATATCAAATAGTTAATGTATTTAATAATTTAATTTTTGAAAAATTTAAAATTGATATAAATAAATATCTCACATTATCCTCTTTAAATTTTGCTATATTTTTAACACATTATTTAGCTGTAAGTATTTTTATATTATCAGAATAGATTGGTTCTGAAATAATAAAGTCTTATACAGGTAGAGCTATAGATATGTTTATAATATGTAATTCTAATAATGAACTAGTTTATACTTATAATATTAATTTACTGTATACATTAATTATGAAAGATAAGCAGGTTTACTATAATATACAATAGTAGTAATAATATGTTATAACTTAAAACTTAGTAATTAGTCAAAAAAAGAATCTTATATAAAATTTATACAAGAAAACTCAGTAAGGTTTCTAATACAGAGTGTCTATATCATATAAAATCAGCTAGTAATCTGTACAAAACTATTACTAATCTATTCTAAAAGCTATACATACTATATAAGCTTAGTATACTGTTAATATTATGTAATATTACCCTTCTAGAACTTTTATATTCTTCTATGTATTATATGATTGTGTGACTGTGACTGTGACATTTTTAACTGATGTGTGATAGTTATGACAGTTATATGTAACATTACACTATAACTATAATTCTAAGTTTCAAATAAGAAAATAATTGAAAATGAAAATAGAGATGAGAAAATAAAATAAATAAACAGATTTCATCATCTTTAACTCTGATATAATACTATTATAATGGTAATGTCTCCAATATTTTATACTATTTTGAAAATATTAATGAAATTTTGTAAGTAGTTAGCTCTATTAGAGTTGAAGATAGTAGACTCTATTTAGTGTGATATTATATATGACAATCACAACTGTCACACATCATACAAGGCATGACTTCCATCACAAGTCTGTCATACAATCATATAACATAGAAGAAAGATATAAAAGATTCTGGAACAATAATATTATACAACATGTTTTCTATATGTTAGCTTTATAAATATATGGTCTTTAGGGTAGGTTAGACTTAGCTTAGCACAGACCATCAACCTAGTATATATAAGATAAACAACTTTATACTAGAAATTTTATTGAGTTCTCTTATATCAATCTAATACAAGGTTCTTTTATTGACTTAACTTGTTGTCTTTAATTGTAACAAGCTCTTGCTTACAATACCTTGTCAGAATTTGCCAGTGTGGACTTGGATGTTTCTTTTTCCCTCTTTTCTCTTCTTATTTTTTCTATTTTTAGTTTAGTTTTATCTTTTTTCTGTTTTGGGCTTAGCTAAGAAGATAATGGTTACAAAGTTACAAAGAGTGACAAAAGCATGACATTATGTCACTTGTTACTGTCACATAGTCATGTGACAAAACAAAACATTATAGAACTTACAAAAAGATCTTGGTTATAGCTTTGAAGTAGATTAGTATATTATTACATTCTATGTTTTGATCTTATCTATTCCTAACCATGGATAACTACTTATTCTCATCCATGCTTCCAAACCTCTTCTAGTACAGATCAAAACTGTCCATTCCACCTTAGATGTCCTCACTAGTTCAAGATAACTTCATGAATCTTTCTCCCTTGATATTCAAGAATTACCAGTAATCAGGATAACTCACTTAACAGTTACATTCCAGATAGCTACTTTAGGTATACTAACTAGTGTATAATCCAGTAGTTTATACTGTAGCAGTCATCCTGAAAATCAACTAAAACTAGCACTTCTCTTTCAGTATTAGTGATAACACATCTTGCTATCTTCTAAGTTTCCAGCTCTTGATCTAAAATATGTGACCAGTGTGACTCATAGAAGCACAGCACTGAAGCAAAAAATTATTCTGCCCCATCTTCCACATTCTTAGATAACACAAACTACTTATTTCTGGACTTTCAAGATATCTATTTCCAAATATCAGATAACAAGATATGAACTATGTCTAACATATATATATAAAGTAAACTACTGTTACAATTCAAGCTTAAGTAATAGATTATATATACCAGGTTAATAGCTTGTGCATGACTATATCTGACCTACTCTAAAGACCATGTATGTTGTGGTAACCACTAGTCAAAAGACTAATAGCAACATAAGCAATAAATCTCCAGGCAGATATCAAGTAGGAATTACAAGAGAACTCAACAAGGAGTTCCTGATGTATTGCTACTCTATTTATATAATAGATACATGGTCTATGCTAACAATAAATAACCCTACTCTAATGTCTATATATTAGCCATGAGTACACCATGTATATACTATGAAGTGAACATACTATTAACATACACCTTAATGTCATCCTTCTAGCCCTTTTTTCCAGATTCTAGGCATATAACCTCACATCATATGACATGTTATGTGACCACAGTCACATGCCTCTTCCTCATCAAATAATAAAAGAAAAAGAAAATCAAAAGAAAAGAAATATTACATCAAGAAAAATAAATAAAAGAAAAGAAAAATGTTAGTGTCCAAATGCACTATAAAAATGTATTATATATATCAAGATGGACAGATCTCACTTCAAGTGAATATTTATGAAGTGAATATTTATGATCAGTCATATAGGAAGAAGGTCAGATTAAGTATAAAAAATTATCCAGAAATAAATATAGATATCTATGAGGTTGGGCAAAATATCTAGGTTGTGGATCAAGCTTAGAAGCTTAATCACAGATTTATGACATAATTTCAGATAACAAATTTAGCCTCAACTTACATATTGTGCCCACTGTCTGTTGTATAGTTGTAATCTTAGATGATAAGATATCAGAGAGGACTAACTAATAGCTTAGTCTAAGATGTGAGAGGGTGAGTGTTGGAAGATTCTTGGTCAGTTCTTAGTTGATTTTCAGACTGAATATTACAGAGTATTTACTTGGTCTTAAACACTGAGTTTATAGTTGGAACTATAGTTAGGAAATAGTAGTGTAGAGAATAACTAAGATGTTATAGAGATGGTTTTTAGAATATAGAACAACTTGAAGTCTAGGTAATGAGTTGCTAGAAGATGAAATGTAAGAGGCTGATTCATACACAAACAAGTATAGATGTAAAAGTATACCTAAGTATAGTTAGAGTCCTATTTGTGTCAAAGATAAAAGTAATAAACTCAATTTATTTTCCTTTTCTTTTCTATTTTTATTTCCTTTTTGATTTATTTTCCATTTTTCTATTTTTAGAACTTAGGGTTAGGGTTAGAGTGACAAGATCATGCAGTCGCATCAAATGACATGGTTACAAGTCACGAGACACAGGAAATAAAAGGTTCTGAAAGAATGATGTTATACAATGTATAAAACACATGTTGATCTTAAAGCAAATATATGGCTGTTTAGGGTGGGCTAGAAGTAGTTAGCACAGACCATGAGGTTTTGGTATATAAGGTAGACAATCCTATATAGAGTTCTCTATTGAGTTCTCTTGTGTAAATCCTGTACAAGGTTCTTTCTTTTGACCAATCCTAAGGTCTTAAGCTTGTAACAATCTGGAGGTCAGAAAGCAGATATCTTGGATGTCTTGGAAGTTGGTCTATAACATAAGATCAACATATAGTAAATAAATTATATAATATCATTTATTTTAAAATCTTCTATATTCTTTTCTGTATTATATGATGATGTAGCTGTGATATATGATTAGCCTGTGATATATATCATATTTTTTGTCATGCTTTGTAATAGTTGTGATATCACATCACTATCTCTTAACTAAGTCTCAATCAGAAACAAGAAAAATAAATAAAACTGAAAATAAAAGAGAAAAACTAAGTTTATTGTCTTTAACTCTAACATTACCTCCCTTCAAGGTTTCTTCTCTAAAGAAAATATTATCTTCAAACTTTTTATTATTTCATTTGTACAGCATTTTTATTATATACTTTCCTAATAACTTTCTCCTTCTGAAATCTCATTCTTTTACCATATCTAACTTTTTTTTGTCTTCTTACTTTTATACTCATCTTTCTCTCAAACCCAGCTACTTATTATAGTATACTTGAACTCTTGGATTTTTTTAATCTATTTTCTTTGATTTTATTTTTATTTTTTCTATTTCTTTTATTTGTTGGACAATAAAGAGGTATATGACCATGATTACATGATGCATCACATGATGTGATATTATAAGTCTAGAACATAGTAGAAAAAGCTAGAACAATAGTATCAAGAGCATGATTGCAGTATTATTATGACTCAAAGACCTTAGAGTTGATTAATGAATAGAATCTTGTATTAGGGTTAACACAAGAGAACTCAATAGAGAACTCTGTACAGGATTGTTTACCTTATATACTAAAATTTCATGGTCTGTGCTACTACTACTTGAGCCTACTCTAAATGACTATATGTTTGTCTTAAGATCAGCATGTGTTATATATACTATATAACATCATCTTTCCAGAACCTTCTATGTCCTTTTCTTTCTATCACATTACTTGTGACTGTGACATGTGACCACTATGTCACACTAAACCCTAACTCCAGTTCCCAGAGTAGAAACTAAAAAAAACTAAAAGAAACAAAAAGAAAAGAAAAAGAAAATTAAATTAAGAGAAAATTGAAAGAAACTTGGGTCCAAACTTTGTAAGTCTGACAGATATGTTCATCTTGTAGTAACAGTATGATGGACTCATGAATGACACATATACTTTAGGGTAGGATTATTTATCAATAGTACAGATTATGTATTCATTATACAAATAGTATAGGAATATATCAGGAACTTCTTGTTGAGTTCTCTCATAATCCCCATGAGATACTTTATCTATAAGTTTACTTTTTGTCATCTTGACTAGTGGTTGTTACAATAGTGAAACTCAACTCTTTCCAAGGATACTGCATTATATAGTCTCCTTATTTCTTTACTCTTTTATTTGTTACAACCTTAGCTTAGAGCTCAGGTTACACTTAGGCAAAGACTTGAAAGGAAGTAAGGAATAGGATTCAAGTGGTAAAGCATAAGGATATAGGAATGTATCTACACTATGTATACATACAAGCAATGCTCAAATAGTCTATTGTACATGAGACAAACGAGTTATTGAACATGAGGATGAAGCAAGGATATAGCACCTACTACATAAGGCACTGACTAAGAATATTGCAGCACAGCCAATTATGTTGTCATTATCCTTGATCCTAGTCCATGTTGCATCTATGAGGTATCGATTATAATATTATTTATCTTTAACTGAGAAATAGCATCATCTCTTAGTCAAGAATATATAGCTGGGCCCTAGGCTTGAGAAATATAGTAGCCAGGCAGGGAAAGCTTGGTCATTTGGTTATGCTGTAGCTTACTAGTGTATATTAAATGTAACATCTTTTGTGAACATGGTAGATAGTTTTTTGTAGTAGAAGCCTTATACTGCTAGTTCTCTTATGATTAGTATATGCAGAGGAGCAATGTTATACAGTAAGAAAGCATCTAGTTTAGATATTTCCTTCTTAGGAATAATAGTGTAACAGTTTGATTAGGGCAGTAGGCAGTAAGGTAGTAGATAAGTAGTCAGTAAACAGTTGGGTAAGAAGAATACTAGTTAGCACTTACAAAGAAATACTTTTAGGAGATATTGTTTCTATTATCAAATGCTATAGTAATGAGCAGTGTTAATCAGAATATTTTTGATGGAATAAATGTGGAAGGATTAATTAGAGATATAAGAGAAGAGGAAGTTGTTATGGTATACTTGGACATAAACATTTTTCTTTTCTTTTTATCTATTTTTCCTGATTTAATCTTTCTTTTCTTTTGAATTTTCTTTTGGACAATAAAGAGGTATGTGACTGTGGTCACATGATGTGATGTCATAGGTTTAGACTCTGGGAGAAGGGGCTAAAAGAATGACATCAAGGTATATATCAATAACATGTTCACCTCATGGTGTACACATGGTGCACTTATGGATAACACATGGACATTAAGGTTATTTATCATTAGCATGGACCATGTATGTATTGTATAAATAGTGTAGAAATGCATTGGGAATTCCTTATCAAGTTCTCTTGTGATCCCCACAAGATATCTGTCTTTCTAAGAAATTTACTCTAGTAATACTATTTGGTCTTTGTATCAAGCAGTTGCTACAACAGAAGTAATGAGATTATTGCAGCAAGTAATAAAAAATAATGCAAAAATATTAGAATTACAAAAACAGTTGGTGACACTACAGAAAGAAGATGCAGAAAAAAGAAGAAGGCAACAGAAAAGAAAATAAAGGAGAAGAGAAAACAAGTAAAGATGGGAAGAAGAAGAACAAAGAAGGAGAAAACAAAGAAGGAGAAAAGAAAGAGAAAAGAAAGAGAAGAGGAGGAAGAAAGAAAGAGGGTAGATGACAAGTGAAAAAGAGTAGAAGAAATGAGAATAAGAGAAGAAATAAAAGTAGAGAGAGTGTGGAGATGACAGAAAGCAGAGGAAATAAGAAGTGAAGTGAATAGAAAGAGAGCAATGCAAGAGAGAAAGTGTTTTGTTTAGTTCTCAGATAAATTTGAGGTATTAAGGAGTAGAGTAATGAACATAAGAGAAGGAAGTGGAAAGGAAATAAGAAAAGATAGGAAGATAATTTTAAAGGAAGAAAGATTGAAGAAGGAGAAATTAGTAGAATTATGAAAGATAGAAGTAATGAATAGCAGCAATAGTGTGAAAAGGAAGGAGAAATTGTTGAGAGAAGTAACAGTGAAGATAGGATTGAACCAGGAAAAAGATGAAGAAGGAATAGTAGCAGAAGCATTATTAAACAGTGGGGCAATAGGGCTAGTGATAAGTTCAGAATTTGCAAGAAAAAACAAGTTTAGGAAGAAGAAATTAGATAGACTGATTTATATAAGGAGGGTAGATGGTATCTTTAATTATGAAAGACCAATGGAGCATACAGTGGAGTTGAAATTGTTTTACAGAAGGCATAAAGAGAGAACAGAGATAGATGTGATAAGAGAGCAGAAATGGAGTGTGATATTTGGAATACTATGACTAGTATGCTATAATCCTGAATTCAATTGGAAAATAGGAGAAGTGAAGATGATGGGATGTCCAGATGAGTATGGGAAGCAGTAGAAGACAAAACAAATGAAGCCAGGATGGCAGAAACAGAAGGAAAAGGAACAAAAGAAAGAAAGAGTACAAAGAGAGAAGAAGAAAGAGTTTAGAAAACTGACAGTTGAAGAAGAGATGGCTAATCACACTAGCCTTCTATAAGAGATATAGGCTTTGAACCAGTAGTAGTGGAGAGTCATATAAGATGTTGCTCCAGTATCAGTAAGCTAGTAGAAGTCTGCATTGATTTGAAGAGATGGTGGAGAAGTAAAAGATTTGTATCTGTGTTTCTTGCAAACTCAGTGAGATCTGGGGCTGGAGATCACATATTTGGTATATAGTGAATAGTAAGATTGTATTGAGTATAGTGCAAAGAGGGATTGAGCTATTGATCTAGAAATTTGTTATAGCAGATGTTAGGCTAATTTTATAAGATAACTAATTATATCACTATATTAATATGCTTGTATCTCTATGAATACTAATCTTCATATGATGTATGCTATATTATCAGAGACAGTTTGATAAGCACTTTCCAATGTAAATTTGATTGTGGGAATCCATTAAATCACTCCTAAGATAATAGCCAATGAAACTTATAATTACTGATAGTCTGATATTCCAGTGATTTGTTGTCACTTTCGTATATCTCACATACATATGAATAGCCCTCATTTGGAGCTTTTCAGTGCAACTTGGTTTGTGAAAATTGGTCTACTGGTTGCAGAGATACAAGTTGAATGAAGTTTGTAACAGCCTTAGACTCTATATGATAGAGAAACAAGTTGGACCTATGTTATACCATCTCAAGCTCTCTCCTATATTACAAAAACTATATCCAGTGTTCCTTGTAGTTAAGCTAAGTACTACTCCTAACAATTTTATCCCTAGAAGACATTTTGACCCCTCTCCTATTATCATTAATGGAGAAGAAGAGTGGGAGGTAGAAAAAATTCTAAACAGCCATTGGCATTACAAGAGGTACCAATTGTTAAAACTGGTGTACAGAGGATTATCTAGTAGGCTTCAAGCTATCTCTGATGACTTAGAACTGGTTTAGTATACTGTAGACAATTGTAAATTACTAGAAGTAAAGGAATATGACAATAACTCACCTGTGAACTATTGTAAATGACTAGGAGTCACAAAACATTGTCAAGATCACAGAAAGTGGACTTAGATTTTCCTTATTTTCTTATTCTTATTTTCATTTCTTTTTAATTTATTTTCATTCTTTTATTTTAGAACTCTGGGGTTTAGGGTTAGAAGTGATCGGTCACACTGTCACACCAGTCACATCTGATGGTGTGGTCACAACATTGATTACGAGACTTAAGAGAAGGAAGTAGAAGATTCTAGAACAAAGTGATATCATACAACATGGATACCACATATTGGCCTCATGCTTGACACATGGTCATTTAGGGTAGGGTGCACAGTACCTAGCATAGACCATCTGTAGGAGTATATAAAGTAGACTATTTTATAAAGAGCTCTCTATCAAGTTCTCTTGTATCTTCTCTAATATAAGAGTTTGACCTTTATTCCACTCTTGTTATGATGGATACCTCAAGGATGTAGCATGGACAAGGGTAAAGGGTATGATGTCAACGATTGGCTGCACCAAAGTAGTATCAGTCAGTGCCTCATGTAGTAAGTGCTATGGCTTGACCTAGTTCTTGTTGTTTCCTCTAGTTCTCCACATATTTCTGTACTCGTGTATGTCTCGTTGTCTTTCTTCTGTCTA
>Ga0157368_1000589_pt1 | contig 16721 bp, 7 predicted proteins | sample AttbisABBM3_FD_113146 | JGI IMG/M metagenome (GOLD analysis project Ga0157368, IMG submission 113146) | Fungus gardens microbial communities from leaf cutter ant in Botucatu, State of São Paulo, Brazil - Atta bisphaerica ABBM3 | ecosystem: Host-associated > Fungi > Mycelium > Unclassified ...
GGAAAATAAAATAAAAATAGGAAAATAAAATAAAGTCTACAATCTTTAATTCTAATACCATTAACTGACAGGCATAGTTCACACTAGGGGTAAAAGTTTGTAAGATAGACTTGGAGATGTGTAGACTTGTAGAATGACCTTGGCTTCAGCTTATGTGCTGTGCCATCTGTCTGCCACATGGTCACAACTTCAGATAATAGAAAGAAGTCTGAGATAGAAGTGAGTGCTGATTTGATGTGTCACCATTAAACACTGGGAATCAAGTTCAATAAGAGTTATCTTCATTGATTATTAGACTAGTGAATTATAGTGTAACTACTAGTCTTATATATGAATTCCTACTATAGGAGATGCTTAGGGTTTCAGTGGTATAGCCCCTATTACCCTGAGTGGAGGTTTCAGTATTGAGACACTGATAGGAGTAACTCCATCATGGAAGACTGAGTCAAATAAAAGTATCTCTGCTATGAAAGATAGAATACCCAGATGGTTGCAGCACCACTATAAGGTGTGTTGCAAGAAAGGTGGGCTTGTATAATTAGGAGGTGATATCACTGCAGAGATATAATTTCCAGATGGGTGGACATTAACATATGATATAATATTATTCTTTTGGAACCTTCTATATTCTTCTATTATGTTATGTGATTGTGTAACCTGTGACAGTATTATATGTGACCATCCTATACCAGGTGTTATACTTTTATCATATATAATATTATATCATACTCTTTATCTAAGTCCAAATTAATAAAAATAAAAATAAAAATAAAATAAAAGAGAAAGAAAATAAAATAAAGTTAAGTCTAATGTTCACAACTCTAACATTACCTCCCTTTAAAATTTCTCTTCTAGAAAAACTTAATTCAACTTCTTTTCTATCTTATCAAATTTTTTCCCAGCTTCTTCAAATACTTATTCTTGAATTTTCTATTATTCTACCCAAACAAAATCTTTACTATATACTTCTCCAGTAACTTACTCCTTCTAAACTCCTCAATATTTAGATTCAACTTCATTTTTTATAACTTTTCCAAATTTTTGTTTTTCCTTACTTTTTCTTATTATCTAATTTCTGTACTCATCACTATCTTAAACTTCACATTTTCCAAATTCTTTTTTTTTCCCCATATATAATTTTTGTCATAGACTAACTAACTTCTGAGACTTCTGAGACTTTTACTTTCTTTTAGTTAGAACTCTAACTATATCTAAATATAATTTCACATTTATAATTGTTTACACATAGATCAGTCTCTTATATTTCATCTCTTGATAACTTGTCACCTAGACTTTCAGTTGTCTGATATTCTAAAAACTATCTTTATAATATCTTTTTAGTTATTTTCTATTTTACTATTTCTTAGCTACAGTTTTGACTATAGACTTAGTATATAAGACCAAGTGGATACTCTATAGTCTTCGGTCTGGAAATTAATTAAGAATCCAACTAAGCTTTAATAAAAAAAATTTTTCTTACTTCTCTCTAATTATCTGAAATTACAACTATGTGACAAATAGTAGATACAACACATAAGTTGAGACTAAGATCATTATCTAAGATCATATTACCAATCCACAGATAAGCTTCCAATCTTAATCCACAACCCAAATACTTACCTGATCTCACAGATTTCTATATCCATTTCCCAGATAAGTTTCTATACTTGATCTGACTTTCTTCTTATATGACTGATTGTAGATATCCACTTGAAGCGAGTTTTACTTATTCTAACTCTCTCTTAACAGCATCTTGATAATTTTTTGTAATAAATCCCTTCTACTGCACTAAGTATTTTATTACTTCTCTCACTTTTCTTTTATTCAAGATTTTCTCCATTTTTCATTTCTTTACTAATGTTTACTACTGAATGAATTCTCATAGAAACTGGTAGCTTTAACAATATCTTCTCAACTACATATCTCTGTCAACTTCACTAGCCTCTCTTCAACCACTAAATTCTTTATACTTAACATCACTTTATCTTCCTTCTTTCATACTTCTATATTCTTTCATCTCTTATCTGCCTGTTGCTTCATCTCTTCTAATGCTCTTTTTAATACTACTCTAGCTTTTTTTTGAACTTTTCTTATTCTTTCTGCAAACTCCATTACTTTTTCTACTTTTTCTTTCCTTCTAATATGTAACAATCTTAAGCTAGAGCTCAGGTTGCAACTAAGACAAAGTCTTGAGAGGAGTTAAGGGAATATATAGCAAGTGGTAAAGCATACAGATACAGGTATCTAGCTACGCTATATATACAAGTAAGAAGAGAAACAGCAAGGTATACATGAGTATAAGAACACGACAAAGAAAGAAGGAAACAGTGAGGACTAGATCAGGCTATAGCACCTACTACATGAGGCGCTGACTGATACTACTTCGGCGCAGCCGATCGTTGACATCATACCCTTTACCCTTGTCCATGCTACATCCTTGAGGTCTCCGTCGTAACATAATATCTGCTTCTATTCTCAACTCTCTATTATAATTTGTTACAAAAAGCAATATTTTAGTTGTCCAATAAACTTTGTTGTTCACTACAAACTCTACTGTTGCTACTTACTCTAGCCAATCTCTCTGTCTATATTCTATAAAAAACCTTAAGTACTGATCCAACTCTTGGTTTATTTATTCTGTCTACCTATCTGTCTATAGGTAGAATGCTATTGACAATCTTATTTCTATTTCTAACATCCTATTTAACTCTTTTGTCAATACCACTCTAATCAAAAATTGTACGACCATGTAGTTCAGTATGGGAGACACAGGTTTTGGCTGAAGGATAGCCAAGCTCTTATTGGCAGTAGCTATATTATTTTCCAGAAATCAGCAATCAATCAGAATAACCTACATGTGTCATGTTAGAACCAGGTGATCTGCTGTAAACTATAGTTCTCTATCTAAAATGAGGCTATGTTGGGATGCAACAAGAACTATGCAACACTAGCCCTTAACTACATGCTAAAGAATTCAAAGGGGATAATATCAGTATTATGAATCAAGAGAAGAGATCTAAATAGTAAATCTTGCAATATGTAACAAGTTCCCTTGGAAAATCTAGTGAATAGATAGAAAAGCTCCTTAAAAGCCTCCAACAGCACCATCTATTCCAGGTAATGCACTATCAAGTCAAATCTTAGAACTGATAATACCAACTGATACTTATCTTGCTAGTCTTTTCCAGACTACTAAAACTCTCCAAAACTTGCTTCAAAGTGAAAGTAGATACTAATGAGGCTCACTTGAGAAGCTTCTTCTCTTTTTCAGTGATTTTTCTAGACACTTCTATCTGGGCTCTTAACTACTCAGTCACTATCATTTCTTGGTTATATTAGCACTATTCTGCCAGATTGGAATGTATTCTTAGTAGTATTTAGGATAGTTATTGCCTCTAAGAGTTCTCATTCTGTTCTCTGAAAACTTTCTAGAGATAAATGTCTCTATACTTTGTTGAGTAAATATATCTCTTAGGACATTATAGAGTTGTCAACTCTGCTGTATCATAGCAGTCTTGACTAACACTAAGTAGGAGACCAGGTTGAAAAGTATAAGTAGAAAATAACAATGAAAATCAGAAATTAATAAAGGAGAAACTGGTTTATAGTTTGACAGAAGTAGTAGTAGAAAGACTAGAAGTAGATATAACAGAAATAATAAAAATAGCCAGAGAAAAGGATGAAGAAGTAGTTAGAGTAGTCAAAATGAAAAAGACAGAGATTAAAGTATTGGGAGGATATGAATAACAGATAGAGGAAAAATTAGTATTGAAAGAAGAAAAGTTCTATGTACTGAAGGATAAGAAGTTGAGAGTGGAAATTATCTGGTTACATCATAATGTGCTGGTAGCTAGATATAAAGTAAAATGGAAGATGACAGAGTTGGTGACAAGAAATTACTAGTGGCTAGGAGTAATGAAAGATGTAGGAAAATATGTGGATGGATGTGACCTATGTCAGGGAATGAAGAATAGAACAGAGGTATTAGCAGAGAAGTTGATAGCAAACAAGGCACTAGAAAAGTCATGAATGTATCTGATAGTAGATTTTATTATGAACTTACTATTAGTAGCAGGAAAAAATGTGATTTTGGTAGTTTGTGATAGGTTGTCCAAGATGGCACATTTTGTGATAATTGTTAGAGAAACTGGGCAGAAGAGCAAGCACTTCAAATTTCTAGGAAATCCTAGGTCTATTGTCTAAGAAATTACTGAACTCTATACTTACTTTTAGAAAATACTAAGAGAACAGAATGGGATTCCTGAGAATAACAAATACTTTATATAATAATAGACTTATTCTAATGAATCAGAATTCTGATTACATAAGCAAGGAATGATGATACTTGAGTAATCAGAAACAGTTAGAATAGAGAAACCAAAATGAAAGAGAGCTAAAATGCTTAGTAGATATTTCTGGAGTATGGGAAAGTGGATAAGCAGATGTGTGGATGACACTTGAAGACTTCTGAAGACCACAGAGTATTTTAGAAGAGCAAGGGAGTATATAAAAAGAGTTAAATAACATATTCAGATAGTTGAAAGTATTGATGTATAGCTTGAAGAGATCTAGAGTATGGAAAATTGGATAAGCAGATGAGTGTGGATGTAGGAAGGGATTATAGAATACAGATTAGCAAAAAAATGCAGAAGAGAAAAGTCTTGGAAGAGCTAGTCTTCTTACAAATATTATACAATATAGTTACTATATATTGACTTTATAAACAATATATGGCTTTTAGAGTAGATTAGATATAGTGTAGTATGGATCATTGACCTAGCATATATAAGGTAAACAACTTTGTAATAGAAACTCCATCAAGTTCTCTTGTGTAAACCCTATATAAGATTCTTTTTTTGACTTAACTCTTGTTATATACCAAGTCCAACTATTCTGAATATTATCCTCCATAGCAGTGATATCTTCTTCAAATTCCAGTGAAAGTCCATTTTTCATAATTGTTACACTTTTTGTAATATGTTCCCTAATTCTTTGAGTACTTGGTCTTCCATAACAAAGATACTCTTATTAAACTTAGTCTTTTATGGTAAAGTTCTACTATCTGTCCCCTTTTAGTGTTGAGACACTAAAACTTCTGAGCATCTTCTAATTATCTTATTTATATATAAAACTAGTAGTTACACTATAATTTGCTAGTTTAATAATTGAATATTCAAGTAAACTTGATTCTTAGTATTAAACAGTAATATACCATTATTAGCACTTATTTTCTTTGGACCTTATTATTTTCTCATTTTCCTTTACTTTATTTTCTCATTTTTTTTGAACTTAGACAAGAAAGTGTGATATAATGTCATATGTGATAGTCTCATAGTTACAAAGCATGATAGAAGTGTGACACATGTTACAGGGTGGTCACACATGTCACAGTCATATGTAACACAATCATGTGACACAGAGAAGGATATAAAAGATTCTAGAATAAGTGATATCATATAGTATAGTAATAACATGTTGATCTTATAAAAAGTACATGAACTTTAGGATAGGTTAGATATAATATGTGCACAGACTACAGTCCATAGTATATAAGGTAGACTAACTTGTACTTAGAACTCTATCAAGTTTTTTTGTATTACTCAATACAAAAGTCATCTTTTGTCTTTAAGGACTTAAGTTATAACAAGACAGATTATATAGTATATAAGCCAAGGTTATTCTGGAAATTTCACATTACTAAGCTCATCATATGGAGTTTCTACACTTTATACATTTCTAGACCAACCCTACAGGCTTTTGTCTTCTTATTGTGGTGACCACTAGTCAAAAGACTAATAGAACTACTAAAATAAACTTATAGGCAAAGTGTCTTATAGGAATCATAAGAGAACTCAACAAAAAGTCCCCAATACATTGCTATCCTATTTATATATATATAATAAATACATAGTCCATGCTAACAATAAACATATCTATTCTAATATATATATGCTGTTTATAAGTCTACTATATTGTTTCTACAAGGTAAACATATTTCCTGATATCATTGTTCTAGACTTATAATATCATATCATGTGACACCTCATATGACTGTGTTCACATGCCTCTTATCATCCAAGAAAAGAAAAAACAAAAATAAAAAAAAAGAAAAGAAAAGAAATATTAAATCAAGAAAAAATAGATAAAAAGAAAAGAAAAATGTTAGTGTCCAAGTGTATCATAGCACTCCTAGTGTAAACCATACCTGACAACTCTGAGTCTTAAGTTGTAACATTGTCAAATACAGTTTATATTAGGAGGTAAATATTACAATTGCCTTCTCATAACTATAACATAGTTTCAGTATGTTTTATAGGATTGAGGATTTGTTCTTTATGATGTAACAATTGGCTGTTCCATAGTTTGTATCAGTCAGTATCTCATGTAGTAGGCACTGTTTCCTTGTTGTTTCCTCATCTTCTTCTCATATCTTGTGATGTCATGGACATATATTGATTTTTTCCTATTTCTCAACTCAAGTCTTTTGCCTAAGTTGCAACCTAAGTCAAGTTTAAAATTGTAATAGTAAAAGCCTGTAGAGTTAGCTCAGAAATATATAAAGTATAAAAACTTCATATAAAGAGCTTGGCAATATAGATATTTCAGAATAAGCTTGGCTTTAGCTTATATACTATACTATCTATTTGCTATGTGGTTATAACTTGAGAAGATAAATCAAAGTTTGAAAGAAATAGTACTAATGTGGTATATCACTGTAGAATACTAAAGATTGAGTTTACTTGAATATTTAATTATTAAACTAATAAATTACAATGTAGCTACTAGTCTTCTCTTATTTAAGTTCTTTTTATTTTTTTAATACTCTTATTTCTTTTATTTTATTTTCTTATTTTAAACTTAGTAAAGAGGAAATAATGTGATGTCACAGCTGTCACAGGCTTGTTGTAGTCATAACATGACATTTCAGAAGGGTGATATTATATATCATATAAGATGATGATTTTTATTTACATAACTTATAACATTTTAGGATAGGCTAGATGTAGGTGTGTATAGACTATGTACTAGAGGTATATAAAGTAGACATCTGTACTAAAAAAAAACCTTATCAAGTTTTTCTTTTAACTAAACTTCTAGTCTTAAGTTGTAATATTGGAAGTTTCAGAGTACAATACTGAGTAGAGGTTTTAGTGACGAGACACTGAAAGGAGTTAATGGAGGAACTCTACCATAGAAGACTGAGTTAGATAGGAGTATCACTGCCATGAAAAACTAAGTGTTCAAGAAGTTTGGAAATAATTGTATCACTATCATGGAGATATATTGTAAAAAGTATGGCTATTATAGAAAATAAGATTTTATTAGGAATTATACAAGAGATCACCATTGTAGAGAATGGTCTTTAGAACAAATAGACTTAGCATATGATAAATATTCACAAAATCTAGTTTTTTGTACTCAGAGTTTATATCTATAAATACTATCTACTATATATATTAGTATTAACCAAATTCTGATACTGCAGATATTTCCAAGTTATTTACAATCACTTTATATATCATATTATACTTGAAATCCTATATTTTATTTTAATCTTTTATCTATTTTTCTTGATTTTATTTTTTTTTCTTTTATTGAATTTTTACTTCTTTCTTGGTTGATAAGAGGTATGTAATTACAGTTACATGACATGTGATATCATAATTCCGGAATATAGTAGAAAAAACTAGAACAATAATATCAAGAAGCATAGTTATAACATATTTGTCTTGTAGTAATAGCATGATAAACCCATAGATAATATATATAGTTTAGAGTAGGACTTGTATAGTATAGAAATATATTAGATACTTCTTATCGAGTTCTCTTATAAGACTACTTAGTAAGCTACTAACTATTTTAGTTAGTAGTTGTCACAATATTAGATATGTTGCTTACTCTTTTTTTTTCTAATACCACAACTCTAGTGAAATCTATAGTATTTTACTAACTTCTACATATATTTTGATCTGCTTTTCTATACTTTAGACTTTTAGAGTTTATATTCTACTACTATTGCTAGATTAGTTTTTTTTTATTTCTATCAGTTTCTGATTCTAAAGCACTATTATTCTATGATTAGGTAATCATATTTCTCAGAGTTATGAATATTGGACTTGAACTGATTTTATTTCCTTTCTCTTTTTTTATTTATTTTAGTTTTCATTTTCATTTTCATTATTTTGACTTAGATAAAGGAGTGTCATATGACACAAAGAAGATCATAGAAGGTTTTGGAATAGGTGATGTTATATAATATAGTTATAACTTAGTTTTATAGAAAGTGTATAGATTTCAGAATAGATTGGTTGTAGTTTGTGTATAAACTATGGTCTGTAGTATATAAGGTAGACTAGCTTGTACTAGAAGCTTTATCAAGTTCTCTTGTGTTACTCAATACAAGAGTGTGTCTCTTATTTTAACTTAAGACTTAAGCCATAACAGAAATAGACTAGATAGTATTTAGAGTAGCTATCATCTTCAAAAACACTATTCTATTTTCTTAGGATTTCCTAGAGGTGGGCTGTATAATTACTTATATTAGAAATCTTTTGTATGGACTTGATTATTTTCTATTTTTCTAGTCTTTTATAATTTCTCTTTTCTTTAGTTTTCTTATTTTCTTCTTTAGACTTAGCTAAGGAATATAATATTCACAAATGTCATAGTCACACAGTCATATAACTTGGTAAAAAATTATAAAAACTACTAGAAGAACTTAGTTATAACTTTATAATAGATTAGAAGTATACAAACCAACTATTAGAGATATATAAAGTAAACTACTCTGTAGTAGGAACTCTATCAAGTCCTCTTGTGTTAATCAATACATAAGTACACTTTTGCCTTAATGTTTAGGATCTAAGTCATAATAGCTTAGCTAGTTAATAAATTTAGTATTTTCTAGAAACTATAAAGTCTATATAACTCTGAAGCCAAATTATTTGCTATCAGATGTGGTATCAATCAAGCCACTAATCTAAATAGTATCAATAAAATTGTTGTCATTACAGACTCTATCCATACTGCAAAGAAATTTTTTGACTTTTCATTGTACCTGTATCAAAGTAATTTCAAATGAACTCAGAAAATTCTTTACTAAAATTTGGGACAACTCAATTAAATTCTGGGAGTGTTCCAGTTATTGTAGACAGTCTTTCCATAAAGCTGTTGATCAGGAAATCAAAAAACTGCATCTTGTACCCTATTATTCTTGCAAGTCATTATAGGACTTTAGCAAGAAGAGTAAGTATGATGATATTCTCTCAAGATAGAAAATATCTTTTCAAGCATCTGATGAAAAATGTCATTAATTTCTTGAACTTCTCAATGATAACAATAATCTGTTGGAGCCAATATATTCTAAAGATAGTATGTGGCTCAAATATTTTGGGCATTCTAATTTACTATGTGTAAAAGCTACAAGAGCTATTGTCAATCATGTTCCTATTGGAGAATATCAGTTGAGATTCTTTTCTCAGGAAGAATTTAAGTGTTCATGTAGTAACTATCCAATCAAAACAAGATATAATAATTATTGGAATCCAAAAAGAGTTATGATAAGCTATTTCACACTCTTCTTAGAGTTTAACAGTAAAGCATTTTTATTTGGATAAAGTATTACTTGATTTACATCTTTTGCCATTATGACAATTTTTGTTAATTTTTCTTCTTTTTTGTTTCTATTTTTCTTTTCTCTCTTTCTTCTCCATATTGTTTGTATCCTAATGTAAGTAGTTATAAAGTAGTTACCACAGACTGCTCTTATGCCCCATGTAATAAATTGATGATTTTTTTAAAAAAAAGTTTATATAACTTTGTGAACTTTGACCAGTCACTTTAATATCTTTGCCAAATTATTACATTACTGCCTCAAATTTATCACATTACTACCTCAAACATTATATGATAGAAAAACAAGTATAACCTATCATACTACTTGAAGCTTTCTACTATATTATAAAGGCTATATCTGGTATTTCATGTTGTTAAGCTTATCACTGTTCTAGAAGACCTCATATTTGAAAGACATTGAAAGCCTCCTCTAGACACTGTCACCATTAATAGAGAAAAAGAATAGGAGGTAAAAAAGATTCTAGATAGTTGCTAGTATTGTAAAAAGTATTAGAACTTGATTAAGTGAAAAGAATTTGGTCTAGAAGCAAACTTCTGGAAGAATACCTTGGATAGAGTAGCAAAGTCCCATTGACTCAATCCTTAAGCTCCATGATTTATTTAAGCAACTAACTTTCAGAGCATCAAGTTCAGACCTGTATCTCTTACTTCAAGTTGTAGCAATCTTAAGAAAAAGTAGCTGTAAGAGATTACAAACTCTAATGTTCAATGTTAAAAATACAGAGTTTTTTATATCAGCTTTATTACTCCAGCAGTTCAACTTTAATGACTTCTAGTATCTTGGTAATTATTAATTCATATTTCCAGTTGCTATCAAATAAGTGCTTGCTATTTCTAAACATTATTTTAGATTTTTTCCACCAAAGTATCTAACTATCTATCAGAGAACCTATTTTTGCTTGATGTTACAACCTTAGCTTGACTCAGGTTGTAACTTAGGCAAAGACTTGAGTAAGAATGAGGAATGGATCAATTGGTAAAGTATAAAGATACAAGAAAGTATCTATAGTTATATATACTTAATAACTATAAGTTATACATAAAGCATCCTTGAGGAAGAAGTAAGTAAAATATAAGGGAGCCTCCACCACTACATGAGGTGCTAACTGAGCATATATGAGGATTTAACAAGACATAGTAGAATAATAAGTCATAATACAAAATCATCCCAACATATATTGTTCATAAAGTAACCACTTGTGAAGCATGAGGTATCAATTGTAACACTTGAAGTTCAAGCACACAAACTCTACTAAACACCATGGTATTTTAGTTTTCTAGTTAGTACTCTTCTATTCTCATCAAACTCTATGATTTTCACAGACCAATACTACTACTTTTTATAGTCAAACTTTGTATTATACTCTGCAATGTTCTAATACTACTCCACTCTGATTTTTACTATTGTAAGCTTCTCTCCTTTCTGTTTCTGACCATCCTATCACTATTACTCCCTGGTTATATTAGCATTCTTCTACTAGATTAGAATGTATTCTAGCAGTATTTAAGATAGCTATTGTCTCTAGGTATCTTTGCTCTATTCTCTTAGAACTTTCTGAATATGAGTGCTATTGTACTTAGTCAATATATACTTAGAACTTTATGAATGTTGTCAAAGTCCATAAGATACTATGAACTCAGCTAGTTGCTCTAACACTATCTAAATACTATTCTTTCTTGCTTGGTCAGTACTGTTCTGCATGATTAGAGTATATCTTAGAGTATTTAGCATAGTTGCTGTCTTTAGGAGATCTTATTCTGTTCTCTTAAATTTCTTCAAAAAGTAAGTTCTTATTTGGTATATTATATAGATAATAGACTTAGGCCTCTCTTAGAGAGTGCAAACTCTATGATAACTCTGTATTTTCACCTAGTTGTCCTAATAGGCTTTATACTTGGACTATTTAATCTGATTCATGGATTAGCTGAGTTATTCTCTAAATTGGAAAATGATAATATAACTCATAATACTGAGCTGTGGGATAGTGACTGTTACTATTACTGTCTGGTTACTCTAGACACCTTGATACTAATGTTAAGGTGCTCTTTTTATTTCTTAAGTGTTTTACATACTTTATAAAAAAGTGTTCTCTTGGAGAATGTTCTGTTAACCAATTTCCTACTATTTTGGGAGTTTGATTTTATGTCTAGAACCTGTTCCAGGTGATTTCTGAATCTGGGTGGAATCACTTTAGAATCTGACCTCAACTTAATGCTCTCACTCTTGTGGAAGCTATGAGAACTATTTATAGGTTTGATCTTATTCCAACACATTTCCCTGATGTTGAGATGACTATTAATATACCAGAGGCTGAAGAAGTTGCTTTCACTCTGGTCAATAACAAAAAGCACAAGAGAAAGAGCAAAGTCTCTTCCCTTTTTTCTATATCTTCTTCTGACTCTAAGAGTAAGATATTTCTTATTTCACAGACTCCCCTCTTCTCAAAGCTATGACAACTCATCTAGCCTGACAACTTGTCCTGGTTCAGCTATGATACCTAGTCCAGCTATGACTATTTCTAAGACTATCAAATTCCAGATGGTATCTTCTCCAAGGTTTTTTTCTGTTGTATCTGATAAGGGCTTTCTGTGTTTATTACAGCTTAAGGAGGTATTTTCTAACCTTCCTTAAGCTATAATCATTTCTATACCTCAGGCCAGCTTAGATAATGTAAATACTTTTCAAGAAAGTGCTAGTTGTCTCAGTACCTCAAGAGTGCTTAAAATAATAATCCATAGGCTATCAGAGTTGAAAGTGTTAAACTTTATTTCTTTTTATTTCTTTTCTTATTTTTATTTTCTTTTCCATTCTTATTTTTAGACTTAGGGTTAGGAATTAGATGATGTCAAAGAATTTTAAGAAGAAAGAACTGTTAGGAAAATATATAATCAAGATGTTGTATAAATAGAATAATAGAAGTTCAGTGTATATAAGATAAACACTCTGTACTTGGAACTCCATTGAGTTCTCTTGTGTTAACCATAATACAAAAGTCTTGAATTGTAACATGGGCCTACTAGATAGCAGATTCTGATCCAACTTGATTCTCCTGCTATAGAAATTATTGTGACCAATACTATTTTTGTAGTTGAGTTCTGTAACAAGAGCTTGGTTGAGGCTTGCTTTAAATTCAGAGTAGAGTCTGTTTATAAAGCATGAGATAGTGTATCTATGTCTACCAACTCTGTTTCTTTAGTAGCAGAGCTAGAAATAATTAGGTAGTGGCTAAAAATGACTGCTAGTCTCAGCAAGACCATTGAGATGGAGTCTTTCTTGTCTTAGTCTAAATCAATTTTGAAGATTTTAGGTATCTCTTACTAAAACCTGTCTAGGTGGCAACAGCTCTTTTTAGCTCTTTCTTCTTTGAAATTATCAAATCAATATCTATATTATAGAGATATCTTCTAGCTCTGACATGTTAGTTGTCATATACAAGTCCACCTGTCCAGAAAACTACATTCCCGCAGTGATGCTACCTCTGAACCATACAAGCCCGCCTTCCACAGCGGCCACCTGTCTCGCAACACGTTTTATGGTGGTGCTACAACCCTCCGGATATTCCATCTTCCATGGCAGAGATACTCCTATTCAACTCAGTCTTCCATGACGGAGTTGCTCCTGTCAGTGTCTCAACACTGAAACCTCTGCTCGGGGCAATAGGGGTTTTACCACTGAAACCCCGAGCATCTCCTATACTTTCCATTTGTATATAAGACTAGTAGTTACACTGTAATTCGCTAGTCTGATAATCAACAGAGATAAACTCTTATTGAACTCAATCTCCGGTGTTCAACAGCGACACACCAATCAGTACTCACTCCCACTTGGACTTCCTCTCCTTCATCTGAAGTTGTGACCATGCGGCAGACAGACAGCACAGCACATAAGCTGAAGCCAAGGTCATTCCACAAGTCTGCTCAACTCCAAGTCCATTCTGCGGACTTCCACCCTGGTGTGAACCGCGCCTGACATTAGTGATCTGAATTGACATCTGGGACTTCTAAAGAGGTTCTAAGAGCAAGGCTCTTATCAATCACTCATTTAACTTTGGGAAACATACTGCTATAGTCTAAGGAATTGTTATATATCCTAAGATTGCTCAGTGTTACAATTTCTAGTATTGAAGACACCCAATATATGCTTGTAATGCTCAAAACACTAAATGTTAGAAGTGTGGTGGTCTACACAGAGTAGAGAACCACAGACTTTTAGCTTGGTGTTGTAAAGTCAATTCTTAGTCCAACCCTTCTAGAGAGATTACTATAGCTAGTATACTTTATTCTTGCATATTTAAGTGTTTAAACTGTAGGGAGGACTATGTTGCTAACAATGATAAGTGTTCATTCTAGTATCATGACTTTGATAACTAGTGGCATACTAATAAGGCTGCTGAGGTATACTCTGAATAAGCCAACCACAGTATTATAACTGGTTCCAGTAGGAATAGTTAATAAGTATGTCTAATACAGTTAACATGCTTTGTATTTGTTTGAAAGAACTATGTGCTGGTAAACAGCCTTCTTGAAATATAAAAGAACTTATATGATATCCTCTTTATTCACGAAACCTTTCTGGAACTTGATTTACTTTGCACTATCTGTTACAACCTCTAGAGAAGATGAAGTTGTGAGTGATTCTATTTATCTAAATTAGATCTAAGTAGTCTTATTTCTACAGAACTCTGAGTAGACACTTAGAGTTATGTGTTTTAATTCTTCTTCAATAGAGGTAAATGTCAATTTCTTATGAATTTCTACTCTGATAATCTTCATACTGCTATAGACTTCTTGTCTAATAAAGCTCTGAACATCCCCAACTTGTTATATATGGAAGGAAATTTTAATGTCAGAAATACTTAATGAAATTTATCTATCTCTTTATATTCTGTAGCTAGCCAGGCCTTAAGGGGCTTGGTAGACTTTTACAGTCTTATGCACTCTATTTCAGTACTTTCTGTCCCTATTTATTATTTGGAAATTCAAGACCATGCTGACACAGTAATTAACCTTATTTTCTTAGACATAAGTTGTGCTTAAGTCTTTTATTGTATTGTGTTTAATCTCAGATAACTCTTAGACTATACTTCTCTCATAGTTGACCTTCTTATCACTTCAAGTTAACTTTTTGACACTAGGCTCTGTTGCTGGTCTTGAAATACTCTTTAAATCAATCTCTGGACTTTTTGCTAATTACTAGACTACTTATGCAAAGAGAGTCATAGTCACTACTCAGTTTAAGAAGTGGTGAAACAATGAGTGCAAAACTACACTAGAGACTTATATATAAACTAGAAAGTGATCTAACTAGTTCTCTTTTTAATCTGCAACTAGACAGACCAAATAATGATTTTTTAACAATAGAATTGCTAAAATTGTATTTACCAACAAGTAACCTTGGAATCTGATAAGTTAGATCAAACAGAGTAAGTTGTCTGTAATAGAGGTCATTTGCTTTCAAGGACAACTCTGCAATAATCTCCTAGACTTGTGGAGTACTCTCTACCAGTCTTTTTCACTGTTGGAAATATAGAAAGCTTAAGTCCTGTTCTAATATCTCTACTTCCAAATTCCAACCATATTACTTAATAGTATCTCAAGTTCATTCTAGCTAATAATATCTATACTATAGACATCATTTTCTTGGCTAATATATATCTATCACTATTATACTAACCTAGATACTTCAAGGAGTCAGTTTCTATCATTATATCCAAGCCAGATAAATCTGCTTACAATATCTATAAGGTCTTTAGACCTATTGTTCTCCTTAATATGCTTGGTAAGCTTATTGAGAAGATGATTGCTAGATGACTCCAGTTTGATGCTGTTAAGTACAGTGTTCTTCATCCCAACCAGCTTGGAAATATAGTCTAATAGTCTACTGAAGATGCTGGTATATTTCTAATGCACTTGGTTTGAGCTGGTTGGGCTAAGAGGCTTAAAACTAGTGTTGTAGCATTTGATATTGTACAAATATTTTCTTCCTTGAATAACAGCATATGTCAGGAGCACAGTATCAAGTACATATATAGTAACAGCCAGATGTCAAAGCCAAGCTTGACATTATGCACTTTTAGCATAACTGGTTCAGTGGCTAGTCTGTTTCTAACAGCATGCTTACTTCAATTCTTAGATAATTTGGCTTTGCAGACTATATAGTTGACTTATTTTCTAACTATATTGTAGATAAATCAACCTAGTACTTCTAAAACTTCTTTCTTTCTGGAGCCTATAATGCAGATATAAGTATAGAGTAATATTCTTCATTGTTTCCTATCCTTTCAGCTATATTGTATCTCTTATTCATATTTTTGAAATCAAAGCTTAAGCTTCCAACTTAAGTACTTCTATTCTCTTATTTGTAGATGATATTCTTTTAATCTCTTAGAGAAAAACATATAATATGACCTTGCCAGTTGGCTTGGTCATAGAGTATCACAAGTCAGATATTTTTTTCATTTTTTTAGGATATATAATAATTCTAATATAGAGCTGGACCTCTTAGTAATCAGTGCTTCTACCTTCAAGTCTAAGACATACTGGAGATACTTGGGCTTTTATTTTGATTGGTACCTATCCTTTAAGAAAAATATTTGTTATCACTCTACTAAGGTGTTGTTTATAGTCAAAGTAATGGACATGCTTGGAAATTTGACTTAAGGCCTTCTTTCACTCTATAAATGGCTTCCTTATTGCTCATATGTCATTTCAATAACTATCTATGGTTTTTGACTCTAGTTATTTGCTAGAATACCTACTAGAACACAAATGTTGCTTTTAACAACTATACAATATAAGATTACTCTTTGGACTCTTGGTGTATATTATACTTTACCAACTGAGGCTCTGATAGGTCTCATTTCTATTTATCTTCATCTTAAGAAGCTAGTTAATCATAAGAACCTTGAGTATTTCTCTACTACCAAGGTATTGACCCGGAGGCAAGCGTGGTGGTCCGAGTACCTCTCCCAGTTCAACCTTGTCATCAGGTTCCGTACTGGTTATCTCAGCACAAAACTGGATGCTCTCACTAGACAATGGGACATCTATCCTAAAGGGGGGAATACTAGCTATGCCACAGTCAA
>Ga0157368_1000591_pt1 | contig 16662 bp, 21 predicted proteins | sample AttbisABBM3_FD_113146 | JGI IMG/M metagenome (GOLD analysis project Ga0157368, IMG submission 113146) | Fungus gardens microbial communities from leaf cutter ant in Botucatu, State of São Paulo, Brazil - Atta bisphaerica ABBM3 | ecosystem: Host-associated > Fungi > Mycelium > Unclassified ...
GAACCATTGAATGAGTATGGTTGTAAGTCGCGCGGGTAAATTGAAATTGAAGTAGTCCCTTTTATCTGCAGTGCCTATCCCCATCCTTGCAGTGGAAAAGAGGTCACCGACTAACCGAGCATTTTTGGCATCCCTTTGCACGACGTAAGCTGCTGTCGGACGATTGAACAACTCCCCCTACCTTCCCCATGAGGACACTTGGACTGATTAGAGCGGTGTGTGCCATTCATCTGGACGCTATGGCTGTGAATGATAAATGACACTTCCCTTTCGTTCCATCAGACCCGACTAAATTATCATCCCATTTTCGAATTGTACATTTCCATTTCATTGAAGCTCAGTGGTTTGGGGAACATACTGACTCTACTTGCGCATTTTCTCCCAAGGCATCCCAAGGGGTTTGGCATCCTTCATGAACGTAAGTCTGTGCCACAGTCGCAACGCACAGGGATTGTTTCTCGCCAGGAAAGGTAGTCAATCGGCTCAGGGCAATCATATGAATCATATGATGACCTACAATGTTGACGGCCATCATTTCTTCCGGTGGCATTAGAAGATCAACTACTGTGATTTCCTTGTGGCGAAGTCTAAAGTGACATGTATCATCTATCATACACATGTCTCGAACAATTTGTCACTTATAGTCCAGAATGTCTGGATCTACCGACACTCGGATGAAGCAAGTGCCATTGTTTCCGAGTAGATTTCCGAGCTATACAGTCGATCGTACCACCTGAGGAGTAGTAGATTGTATACGTGTTGACATCACCTCTGTCGATATCCCGATTGACCTTTGTTCCCAACGTATGAAAGAAGTATCCAGTAATCGAGGGCATCAAGACGCCACGGCCTTACCGGGGATCGTTAGGGATGACAAAACTGAGACCGACTATTTTCCTGCATACCCGACACACCCGCTTTACCTAAGTAGCATCTGGTTAGAGCATAGGCAAGCACGATTATTATTCGAACACAACAGTATCAGGATCTACAGATAAGACGGGCTTGCACAACGCTGGTCTGCCGTAGTAACGAGTATCACCAAAAGCACCTACACAGACTAATTATTTGTTTCTCTCCTACTCATAACAAGGAATCTCGTACTTATATATGTACTCGAAACCTGCTCCTATAAAAGCCCACGAGCATGCATCCTGTTCATCAGCTTCTGAATCGGGATTGCTGACGTAGCGTTTCACTTGGTATTGTTTTGTCTCATGTATCTCCCCTCTTCGGTCTTCGAGTAGTAAATAGCGGGCGCGTTACCCAGATTCGACCACTTCAGTCCCGTTAGTCGAGGACTGAAGTGAGAATCATTTGTCCTTCCGCAGTCATATTACATTAAGTGAATACAGAATAAGTCTCGTTAGTCGGGGACCGAGTCTCATATCCAAGGTAGCATGCCCCACGTTGTGCTTCGTGTATTAAAATGGGGAGAAGGAACCCAGATTATTGTCAATTCAACAGTATTCGCTCTGATGCCGTTGTCCATTGCCCACAAGACGGGCAATCCCTTCTTTCATCAAGAACCTACTCGATGTAGATGGTTTCTACCCTAGAGTGAACTCAGTAGCGTATATTTACGTGAGTAATTGTGTTTCGATCGGTCAGTAGGCATGAGAACTTCTTGGAGTGTTGGTGCCCCCTTTAATTATAAATATACTCGGAGAATGATCCAGGATCAGATAAAAATAAGTGTTCAAATGTCAACTGGCATGGGTAATACGTTCCACAATGGTTCCTCAGTGCTATACCACAGCTCTACTAATCTAAAGTTGTGAGAAAATAGTGATTGAAGAGCTTTCAATGAATCCTTCCGAGAATACCCCTTTGGTTAGAACACGGCCAGGTGCCAAATCTGCCAAATTTGTCAATTTAAAGTCCCTTCTCAGAGGAATCCCACAAGTGACGAAAGGCAAAAGAAAACCCTGAACTATAGTAACACTGATGATGCAGAGAAATTTACCACTCCATTCATCAGTACTTTGCTGAGAATAGGGATTTTATGAAGGAAGGAGCCATGTGTTTTATTTTATTTTATCATGTGCATTCTCTTGGTCAAGAGGGCGACAATTATCAATGGTTTCTCAGAACGTACACGTACTTTAGAGCAGGCCTGAGAAACTCCTTCCAAAGTTACTTGCCGTGCACAGCGCATTTCAAGAATCAACGGACGTTAATCATGTCGCGATCTCATGATATCCACAGCGAGCTAGAAAAACACATCGTTCCCCTGCCCACAGGCGTTTCTCTAGAAGTCGACTTAATCAAATCAAATTCTTTTACGGACCAAATTCACAAATTAGCTATCTGTCTGCATCCTTGGTCTTGGTTGGGAGGGCAGAAGGACGACCCGTACGTACATATCTATCGAAGGCCCTAGGAATGACTTTCAAGTTGTGACAGAGTTCTTCACTCCCTTGCTGATCCATTGCTCAAAGCCAAATACCACGTACTCCGTTATAACTCAAGGAGTGTCGGGAAATCAACGGGTTCCTCCTCTTTAACTGGATACAGCGAAGCCAATGATCTTAAAGCTCTTGTCCAGTGGGCCCTTGGTCAGATAAAGAACATTGATTCTCTGGTGCTCATTGTCAGTCACTTTGACGATTGATAACAATACCGGTGCTTACTGATTGCCAAGGGCTATTCTCATGGCTCCCTGATCACCTCTCTGCACCCTGTGCTGTTGGCACCTGTCAGAACCTCGCATGTTCTCCTTTCATATCCTTTAGGTCCACGAGGATGGCTCACGCTGTTCCGAGCATCTCATTATCAAGCACAGCTTGAACAGCTTCTGCAGGACCCTGGGTCAAATGTACTCGTGATATACGGTGACAAGGATGAATTTACAAGCAAGCTGAGCTACGAAGGGTGGGTGGAGAAGCTCAAGAAGGTTGCCCGGGGCAGCACTCGGTTGAGAGTCGCTGAAATTGAGAATGCCTCTCATTTCTGGCTGGGTAGAAGTGGGCATATACTGAAGCAGGTAATGAGACAATGGTTACCATGACAGTGAAGCGATGGATGGACGATAGAAATGTCCATTTGTTAATCCGTTTGTCGAGCGAGTAACGTGGATTTCCCAATTAGGCTCGAGGAGCGATTGTTGTTCTTTTCTTCCTGTACCGCCATCTTACTCCGCTCCTTCTGTGCCTCTGTTCTGGTTCTCCCTTGTTTCTTTACATATTGCCTGAGCTGTAGTGACCAATGTACGTCTTCCCGTTCGTTGTTGCCTCCCAAATTGACCTCTTCAACCCCGATCAGGCCTCTGCCAGATGAGCGTCCTCGGCAAAGCGTCGCGAATCTTATTGGCCGATTTGAGAATCAGACCAAGCGCACATCCGATGTAGCCCAGACTTCACCAAGGAGTTCCAGTGTTGTTTCGAATACCACAGGCGATTCTGTAAAGGAAGAGATCAGAGAGAAACGAGAATGGCCTCCGAAATCCGTTGTCGAAGTTACATCCCTGCCGCCTGCACTTCCCCAATCGTCATTTCGTTTCGACTCGTCGACAGTACAGCCGAGCCCGGTGATCGCTGTAGCCGAATCCTTGGCCACCACCAAGCTGACATCTAACGGCTCCTCGGAACCGCCGAAGACTGATGCATCTCGCGTTCCCCTTGACGCTCCCAAAACACAGTCTGAGAATGAGAACAAGCCTACAACAACATCAAAGCGCACTCCATCAAAGCGACATACACCTTCAAAGCCTCTAATTTCACCCCGAACCCCTCCGACCATTGCCCCCACAAGCAACGCAAGCAAGTTGCCCTCTAAGTCTCTAGCTCCATCTGTCTCGTCCCCTCCTTTTCAACCTCTCAAACCTCAACACACTGGTCAATCCATCACATCCACCACCGGCCCTAAGAAACCTGCATCCAAAGCTATTTCATCTATTCCAGCGCGCCCGAAAACCCCAGCGCGCCCAAAAACTCCAGTGCGCCCGAAAACTCCAGCACGTCCGAAAACTCCGTCACAAACGGCCATCACCTCTCGATCATCAAGTTTATATGCCCCTACAGCTGCATCTCTTGCTCGGACACGGAATGGGCCGTCACCTGCACCAACACATCCAAAGAAAACTGTATCTGCTGCTGTATCAGAACGGTTGTACAGGCCGACAGCTTCTTCATTGTCACGTGCACGTGATCATGTCGCATCACCTCCCGCGAAATCTCCTGCAACACCCCTACCAAAAGTAACAGCACCGATGCCAATTATTGGTAGTGGGTCACAAGGCCTATCTGCCAGCACTCGCGGAGGCAAGGTCTCTATTACTCCTTCCAAACCCCTGGCGAAGAAAGGGCCGACTAGTACATCCCCGAAAACCCGAGAAGTTGCATCGGTGGTATTTGATGCTTCTGGTGTTGATCAGGGCACCTTCTCTTCGACAGATGCTTCTGGGGTCGAGCAAAAAACTAAACTTGCCACAATTCCGACGTCTGAGCCAGAGCTAGAGCAGGAAGCTGGTTCTGAAGTTCGGAGTGAGGGACGACCTGAAATTGAGGTTCCTGATAAAGAGAAATTAAGGGATGAATCTCCTCCTACTTCTGCACCCTCTCAGACCTGGCTTGAAATACAGACGGAACCCAAACAGGCAAAGGAAGAGGCAAAGGTCAACGGAAACGGATTGGCAGTCAACTCTCATGATGTCCAAGAAGTGGAAGAGCCTACTCCCGATCAAATCGCTGATAAACTTACAGTTCTTGCTTCCAAGCATGATGCTAATGATGCTGGTACAGATATTGAGCAAATAGTCAATCTCCTCGAGGTTGTTCCCCAGTCTGTTACAAGGGACCCCTCCGATACCGTCAACACTGCTACACCATCAGACTTACAAGAAATACCCGATGAAGAACATTGATAGCTCAACTCATGCCTTTCACATCCATTCCTTCTCATTAGATGCCGGAAACTGTGAGAATGAGTACTCGTGAGCACATTTGGTGATGCTTTTTCGAATGTTCTGCTAACCTCAGGGATCTTTCTGACTCGTGCAGAATATATCGTTCTTTTTCCTTTCCCGATTTTTCGTAACATACTGCATTCTCTCATATTTAATCAATTGGTGTCTCTTTGGCTCTCGGAACTTCGATCAGTCGTTTCTCGCTCCCGGCTCTGTAGTTTCGAGTTAAGTTTCACATGAACATGCTGTCTGTCTGTCTGACATCTTATTTTCGCTGGTTCACTCGTTTTCATTCTACATATATACTTGCATACATATGACCGACACTGAATTTCAGGGGTCCTTCTCCCTTTTTATACTCAAAACGCTTTCCATGCATACCTTTTATATCCAATATCAATTAAATGTCTTCAGAAGTTCAATCCTTTTGCGTCTGACTCTGAGGTACCAGCAGCTAACCATTTTGAAGTGAAGTGACACGTGAAGTGACACATGGTAAATGTATGTATCTCGAGCTTCTATATTGCCGTGAGTGGTTCTCCCGACATTAGTTGAAGGATCCAAATGGGCTGACTATCGGGTATGAAACTAGTTAATGTCAATAGAAGGCACGGAGATGTCGAGCTGGGAGTTTTTCCGACAGCAGTTTGACAACTACGCTCGTCTTGGAACGATGAATATTCCCGCGCACGTGAGGAACGCGTCAATTTCTGATCAAAAGTTCTCAGATCTCTTTACTTTTAATCCATCATGTCCGACATGAAAGAACAAGCGCAAGTACCAGCAGATAACACCCTTGGTGTCCTAGAAGAGGACGATGAATTTGAAGAGTTTCCTGTCGCTGGTCAGTTGCATCCTTTTTTTTTCTAAAAAAACGCCAGCTAAATCCAGGTGGAACAAGATTGGGATGATTCGCAAACAGACATGGCACATCTTGGAGGTGCTGCCCCCGGTGCAGCAAAATCCGGGGGTGATAAGTTGTGGGAGGATAATTGGGATGACGATGATATAGAAGATGACTTCAGTGTTCAGCTACGGTACGTCGCTTCCCCCCGGTGAAAACCAATCAATATATCTGTTTTTCAGGAGTGAATTGGAGAAGATCAAGCAGACAAAGGAGGCTTCAGGCGAAACGCAATCGTGATACATCTGTCAACTTTCTTGACTCACTTTGTCTTGTACGATAGCTGCAATGCAGAGTCTCGAAAGCGTCTTAGGATCGAGTGTTCAATACACGAGTCACAATTCTATGATAATAAATATAAAGAAAGGCGCAAACTGCTCATGCATCGTCATAAAAGCGTGAATTTTCGCATAAACATAATCAAGATCCGCTCCCATTAAACCTTCTCAAACGATACGTCTTTCTCGTTCATTGATGATGTAGCACTGTCCATGAAACCCATAGTCGATGTGTCAAAGCCATGGTCCCTCAAGTAACGACGGAACTGCAAAATCCCTAAATCTGAAATTTTTGGTGGAGAGGAACTCACATACCTCTTCATCTTCCCGAGTCATACCATCGGTCGTCAATGGCTTCACGAAAAATAAGACCACAATGGCGCTCAGGATAGCCAGACCTAATGCCATCAACAGTCATTCCGCGAAGCAAGACTAGAGACATGGTAACCCACCACTGCCCACCCAGAATGGGCCTGTGTTGCCCTTCAAAGAATTAGGCCCTCCGAAAGCTTGATGGAAGTGAGCGCTCTTACTTCAGCACTATGATTGCTTTCAATAACTTACCGTCGATCATAGGAGGAAAGGCTAGAGAATGAAAGGTGCTCGCATTAGTTAATGTACATATTTTCCAACTAACCAAGAAGCTTACCCCAAGTGCCAATGAAGGCGCCAATTTTCCCAATAGCAGCGGCTATTCCATAAAATTGACCCCGAACAGCTGTAGGACTTGTCTTACTGGCCAAAAGACCTAAACAATTGCCAGGACCTGATATCGAATTAACAACTTTTGAAGACATCGGCGTACACAGACGGCGTACACAGACAGGTAAGGACACATACCTAGTTCTCCAAGCGATGAGAAGATACCATAAACAACCTGGCATTTGTTCATATTTTTAAGAAATCTGATTATGGAAGACCTCAAGGAGAAAACATACAGCGAATGCTCCGATATGACCAGGAGCAGTCAGTCTAATTTTTGCAGTGGATCAGTTTTGAGGACATCGGATTCCAATGAAAATTCACTGTTTATAGAGTCCGCTCATGATGAAACCGACGATTGCCTGAAGGAGAAGACCTGTTATCTGTTCCAACCTGTGATCAGTCCAACAGCTGGATTTTTCAAATCGCAACTTAATACTGACCATAGTGTACTTGGGACCCAGATAATCGAGGATAAAGGCGCCACCAAGCGTTCCTAACGACATGAAATATCAGACACTGGTTGGCCAAGCAAGATGTGACCTGCCCGGGATATTGAACAAGCTGTGAATTGCTCAACGAAATCCAACACGACAAGTTCTGGGAACACATACTTGATCACCACGCTCCATCCAAATACGACAGCCAACGACTGGCTTCCACCAGTAACACTGAAGGCATTATGAATCAACATACACGTTTGAAATACTTGGAAGACTCACCGATCAACGATGGTAGAAGAATAAATTCCGAACTGTTCAAGTACTTCAGCAACTAAGTATGTAGAAAAGCTTGGGACGAACGGGATAGCTGTGTTTCAGTAACCAAATCAGCATCTGAGTGGCTTTGGACCAACTGCGCACTCACACAATGAAATCATAGAGGAACCTGAACACGGATTTTTAGCCAGTGGAAACTTAACGAGTATTCTCGAGGCACGCACCAAGTAAATGATATGGCCAGAAGTGACACCCAATAACGCTTGAACACCAACAGGTATGGAATTTTAGTGTCCCTCATTGAATCTTTCTTGAAGCGTTCGGGCTCGTCCATGTTCAGTCGCCAGAGGAAGACCACCAGGGCAGGGATAACACCCAAACCCAAAGATATACGCCATACAGCACGAAGGTGATTGTCACCGAAACTGTGAAATGATATTAATCACCGCAGTTCGCAACATTTGAAAGGCGTCAATGTACATCCAAAAGAGTACCAATGGCACAAATGCTGCGACAACGAATCCGAAATCGATCATGGTATCTGATCCATGATCCAGAATTAGCCTCGTTGTAATAAAGATGTAATGTTCTCACTTGTAGCCAAAGCAAACCACCGGTGTTGGGCGCGCTTGCTGATTCCGGGTTGCTCGGTTTGTTCGGATGCAGAGACAGATCCGCAAGGATACTCAGCGCCAATTCCAATGCCTAACAGAAAGCTATTCCAGAACAATTGAGCGGAGAATGGTGGATTTGTCTTGACGCATACCGCATAGCGCTAAGCATCGCTAACATCCCACTCAGGCTCTCGTGTGAACCTTTCGAGGCAGCCGAAAGAGCGGAGAACAGAGCAACAATGCCAGTGGCACTCATCTAATGATAACCTGAGAACGGAGACATCGAAAGCATGAACACTCTTCACTTACCATCCCAAACTTTCTCCCGATCTTATCAGAAAGATAGCCTTGAGTAATGTCAGAAGTTGCCGCTAGAGATTGAACCTCACGAACCGAAGATAATCATTCCGACTACTGTCCCCGCAAACACCACACTTCGGATTGTAGTCCCATAGTTGTGTTCATCGAGCCTAGAGCCATAAAGGCGGGTGAGGACTGCCCAGCGGTGAGGTCAGTCACTCGGGATTCAGGACAGGGAGCCCAACTCACTGGTGTTGACTGTACGATAGAAGTGAGCGAGTTGAACACGGAGTGTGGTTACTAGGAAGCTCACCGGCCGAGATAACACCATTGGCGTAACCTTTGCTAGATCAATAACCGCTTCTTGAAACTTACTAATTGTCTTGAAGCTTACCGTCGGAGAATAGCGCAGTTCCGCAGCTAGAGGGAAAAGTTATGAGTGGGTTTTGATACCATAGGTCTTCCTACTAGGTTACTCACGCAAAGATGAGCGAGACACTACGGAGGCGCTCCTTGAATGACAAGGACATTTTGCTCGGCTGGGGGAAAAGCGAGGCAAAGGGCGATAGACCGTCCCGACTTCCACACGAGCTATTTGAGTGATGAGATGTGCGCCAAATTGATTATTTTGTCCGTTTTGGACGAAACTCCCAAGCCACATGAGACGGTCGTTGAGAGTCCCCGGAAATAGTGTTTCGGCGATTCCATTTTTTGATCTCCCTTTTACGGCTCATCAGGTTCTACATGCAGGTGCTAAGATTGGAACGCACGTTGGTTGTGAATGGTTGCACAAAACGACAAATGTCTACCAAGGCTGGCATTTTCATGAAAACCAGCCATGTGGTCTGCTTCGGCCCTTGGATTTTTGGTAGAGATCTGCCATCAGTTGGATTTCCTTGAAATGACAAGTGACATAACAGAATTGCTTGGGCGGAATCCTTAACTTGAACACCGGAGGTATCTTGAAAATCTCCCAGGATTTTCAAGATTCCAGAATTTCATTCTGCAACTTCGTCTCCTGGTAGTCAGTCATCTTTCAGGTGACGAGTGAACTGAAAACTGTATTGTCAAGGCGCTCAAAGCATCCCAATAGGCTGTTTCATGAGGGTGATGGCAGGATACTCCACTAAAACGAAACATTAAAGAAATATCCCACGAGCACATTGTGATAATTGTGTTGATATTGTGTTGATCCAACATGTGATTAGTCCTGAACACTACCCCTGAGGCGATGCACATCAATTAGATGGCGTCAAATCCATCATAACATCGTCTCTACCACCATTCCGTACTTTAACATGGGCAAGGAGAGCGGCCAGAGTCTGACTGTTCGAGACAACAGGACCGGAAAGATTTACACATTTCCGTACGTGTTGTCATGTTCAACGAACGTTCAACCTTGCATCCATACTCTCTGGTGCCTGTGTTGATGTTCAATTTACAATATTGCAAACGAACGTTTTGAAATGCTGACTCGTGCATGTTTCCAGGATTGAGGACAATAGTATCTCTGCTACCGCGTTCAAAGCTATCAAGGCACCTCGCGTTCTAGACGAAAGAGAAGAGAATGAAACGGAAAAAGGCTTGCGTGTCGCTGATCGCGGGTTTCTGAACACTGCGGTTATCAGGAGTGAGATTACCCATATCGATGGGGAGGCGGGTGGTAAGTCATATTGTCATTGTAAGTCATCACCAGTATAAGAAACTTACATGTGGCTCAGTTTTACGCTATCGGTAGGAACCATACAATGACCGATTTCTCTTTGGGATCTCACATAAACATGAACGTTATCCAGAGGCTTCCCCATCGAGGAACTTGCTCTCAAGTCTTCCCATCTCGAAACAGGTAGGAACAATTCTACTTTTTGGAGAACTATCATTTAGTCTCTGAGTAGCCTATCTTCTCATTTATGGATCCCTTCCTACCAAGTTGCAATTTGATGTCTTCGAGCAGGAGGTTCTGCACCACAGCGCTATGCACGCTGATGCCGAAAAGTTCTTCAGATCCTTTAGGTGAAGCTGCGTGAATGGCATATTCCATCATGAGTGTCTAAGGAGTTGAGTTGTCAGGTACGATGCTCACCCTATGGCCATTTTGACAAGCGCATTCGCATATCTCGGATCCTATTATGCCGAAGCAAATCCCTCATTACAAGGCCAGAGGCTTTACACGAGGGGAGATGCTGAGTCGCTGGCTATTATGGACAGACAGATTTATCGCTTGATTGGTAAAGCCACGACACTCGCCGCGTGAGTCGCATCCCTGCAATTTGCAAGAAGAAGAAGTTTGACCCAGTCTCCTTTTTAGTATGGCCTACCGTGTTCGTCAGGGTCGCAATTTTGTTACTCCTCCTAACGGTCTGAGTTATACTGGATCGTGGGTTGTTATGCATTGTCAGAGGACATAAAATCTGAGTCAACGATCTTAGTTTTTTGTATCAGATGGATCACCTTGGCCAAGAAGATTATCGGCCTAACCCCGTCTTGGAGAAGGCACTTGACGTTCTCTTCCTCTTGCATGCAGACCACGAGCTGAATGCTTCCTGTACTACAGTCCTGCAAACAGGAAGCTCCCTTGTCGATCCTTACTCAGCCATCGCGTGAGTTCCTGTTCCAGAGGAAACTCTGTCATACAGGAGTAACTCTCATCTCCATAGTGCTGGCTGTGCCTCTCTCTAGTGAGCATCAGGAATAGTCTCAAGTAATGTACTAATACCGCGGCCCTTCTCAGTGGGCCCCTTCATGGTTGGGCGACTTCTTATCTTCGTTGCGTCTGATATTGATGTCACTTACAGGTGGCGCTAACGAGGCTGTCATCCGTATGCTGATTTCCATTGGCAGGTAGGCGACTGCAGTGTTCGACATAATCCTCAGTCATCGTTTGTTTCCAGACCTGAGAATGTCCCTGCTTTCATTGAGGCCGTTAAACGGCGTGAAAAGGTATTATCCGGATTCGGACACAGGTAAGTGTTCTCTGCTTTATTTAGACCATCCTCATCGGATGTATGATGTATTCTCAGGGTGTACAAAACAGTGAGGAGCTTTGCTCACCGCTCAAGGGATTATGTGTCTAATAGTGTTATAGTCCGATCCACGCTCATTCATCGTTCGCAAAACTGCAGACGAGGTGTTCAAAGTGTGAGTTTACTGGACTTTGTGAGAAGATGGACCTGTCTCACACACCATAGGACTGGGAAGGATGAACTTCTCGAGACAGCAATGGCTCTTCACAAGGCAGCTATGGAGGATGATTATTTCATCAAGCGGAAATTGGCCCCAAATGTGGACTTTTGGTGCGTGCTATGGGATTTTTTTCCGATGTGTGTCGAAGCTAACATCAGATACAGGAGGTGTGTGTTCCGAGGCATCGGCAAGACCGTAATTCCTATTAACATACCCCTTAATGGTACAGCGGACTTATCTATCGAGCGATGGGTACGTAAAATAGTCGTTGGGTAGGCCTAATAACAATCTTGGCATATTTTCAGGCTTCCCTTTGGACTTTTTCCCAGTCCTGTTTGCTGTTCCACGTGTTGTGGGTTGGCTTGCTCATTGGCGTCAGGTCCGCACATGCTCCGAAGGAAGGACGGCCGAATTTACGTACTTTTTAGATGATGCTTCAAGAAGGCGGCGTGAAGATCTGGAGACCTCGGCAGGTAAGCTGTTTTGCGTGGGGCACGATTGCATGGTAAACTGAGAGCTAACCTGCGCAAATCTCACCTTGCAGATATTTGTTGGTGCGGGCAAACGGAAGTATGTGCCCCTCGAGGAGAGAAAAGTGGTCGAGGAGCTGAAGAATCCATCGCCTACCGTCCATTCGGGGTATGTGTAAGGCCTTTGTGACAACCTTCCAGACTGTCATCTGCCGGATGGTGTCTATGGTGTCCATGGCAACATTTTTTTCAAAGCCTTATTCCCATTCGTTGATATCTCCCTACGCAGGATTTCAAAGAGAACAATGCTGGCGACATACAAGGACAAACCACAGGCAAAGCTGTAACATGGGCAACAATGTGTAGTTGTGTATCTAGCCAATCAGTTGGATAACGAAGCAGGAAAAGCAAGTTGAGCTGCAGCACATGGAGGAGTTGATGTAATGAATTTGGTAATATTTGGATGTACTTTATCTTCCAATGCATCCCCATATTTCTCTCTCCATCCCTCCCCTTCACCGCGTGTCCTGCGTCCTTCGATCCTTTAAACCTCTCGCAATCCTTTCACTCTTGTAAATTCAAGATGTACCCTACATTCCTTTCTGCTGCTCTCTTTTTTGTTTTTGCTACTAACGTGGTCCTCGCTGATTTTGCAGTCTCGAACCCGGAGATCACAGCCGTGTGTTGACCTGTCTTGTTCTATGCTTGAAACAATTTTTTTTAGCGATTTTACAGTGCGAAGGCCAGGAAGTTAAAGTGTCTTGGCAGCCGTCCAAGTCACCTTACAATCTCATCGTTGTTTCTGCCGATGACCCGTGTGGCGACGCCCTGTGCGTTTTTTATATCAGCCACTAGATTGAGTGCTGACATAATTGCAGCATTGACGCCGGTGACTTCCATCAGACCTTCGCCAGTTTCAAGGTCGACAAACTTGAGGCTGGTCAGAAGGTTCAGGTTTCTCTAGAAGATGCTGATGGTGAGGAGGGCTGGAGTGATATTGTAAGCTTCATTCTCTTTTCTATGTTGGTGTGCCATGTTCATCTTTTTCGCGCAGATTACCGTCGGGAGATGTACCGTTTCTTCCTCTTCTGTTGTGGCGTCAGTGTCAGTATCAGCGTCAGTATCAGCGTCAGTACCAGCATCAGTACCTACATCAGTATCGGTATCCGCGCTGGTAACTGCATCTGAGTCTGCTTCTACTTCCACGTCCACATTTGTAACTGCGCCTGGCTCTTCCGTTGAAGCATTAGATAAGACGACGTGAGTCTTTTGTTGATTTCCTTCTGATGATGATCTAATTTTGATTTTCAGCCTCATCGTCACTCCCACCTACACTGCTACTGACGTTGCAAGTTCCAGCTCAGTGCAGTCCGTCGATCCCGTAGGTGCTGCAAATGCTGCAAACCCATTCGGCAACAGCAATGCCGCCATTGTTCCCCGCCATCTCAGCATTCCTGCCTTAATTTTCACCGCTTCTGGCGGTGTGATTGCTCTTCTCATGTAATGCTGTTCCTTCCTGGTGATGAATTTCTTTATTCTGGTGTATACAAAGTCCTCGTGGCGGATTTGGATTCCGTTTTGCTCAGGAGGCATCGATGGCACTTGGGGATTACAGAATCCAGCCTTATATTCTTGATGAGGTTTTCATTGTTCTGTCCAGGAGACACATCATTTTTCGTTCCAAGAGTGATGTGCATGTTGCACGATGACTTTGATATTCTTATTCTTTACCCTCTATTTGGATTACAATATCGCGGTTGTAGTTGTGACCGTCATGTACTGGCTGGCATCGGTCGCCAATGCTCTGCGATGTATCTATGAGGAGTCCTGAAGATTGTTGATTCCTTATGCACCTGGTTGTGTTTTCGCCAAATACATATGATATGTGATATGCTGGTCAAAATCTGCTGTGACGTTTCCATGATCACTCATGACTAATAGTTTTTACTTGCCACCAAGCCCGATACAAAATTTGACGACGTCATGGCATCAACATTGGATTGGCACACCGTGTAAGTTGTATAAGAAGACCCTCTGGCGCACTGTAGAGTAATCCCCACTTTCTGACCAAGTTTTTACGACCATATAGGAGGGTTGAGGTTCCATTTGCGTCACCAGAACATGCATCGATAGCGAAACAAGTTATTGATGTCGACAAGGAGCTGCAGCCCCAAGCTGTGAAACGAGAATTGAGTGTAGACGGAAACAAACTTATCGCGTACGTTTTCTGTTCTTGTATTCTCATTATATTTCCCTCAGCAACTATAATCGGCGTGTTGCGGGTTGTGTTGGCAATAACACGCCAACATGATTAAGCTGATGCTGATATAGCGGATTTTTCTTTTTTTTATATACAGGCGATTTGATACTCTCACAGTGAGGTTGGCGAGATTGACGGTCAATGCTTTTCTGGAGAATGTCGATCTCGTTGTGCGGACACTAGCCAATTTTGTTGAGGATGCAGAGAATCCACCTACCACTACCACTACCTCATGAAATCAAAAATAATGTGTAAGTATTTGTTCTCCAGAGCTAAAGGTAGTAGGTAGTTAGTGAATATGGTTCACTGGTTCGTTATCCGAATATTGTTCGACATCAGATTCTACGATGAGGCTTGTTCCAAGAATTCAACAATTACAATCGATCTACCTCCTTTTAACTCCCGAGAAGTCGGATAGTTTAGCTTGTCGGATATCTATAATCTTTTTTGTTTATTTACTCAGACTTGGACTCGGCCTCCCCTGCCTTCTTATTCTTCTTCTTACTAGGACGCAAATTCCTTGCCAAGAGCCCCTTCAACTCCTCATCTTCCAGTTCCTTCTCCGTCTTCACCAGTTCGGGCTTGTACCAAGTTGGTGGGTGAGTGATCAATGAAGGTCCACTAGGGAGAAGTGCGATAGTGAAATGGAAGGCAGCCACGTAGGTGTTATTCGGAGTATAGCTGATGGTTCCGACAATGAGGAGGGAGAACGAAAAAAATTACAAGGTCGATCGATGGAGTTGTTAGTGATTGAGAAGAAGAAATTGTAACGGTACGGTACTTACACCACCTCGTAAGGCTTGACCAAACTGTGTTGTACAGCCTCTTGGAGGCCCATCCGCGCACGCTTCTCATCTTCAAGTACGCGGAGATTGAATGGGAACGAACCAGCCTTCTTCTGAACCTCGGTAAATACCATACGCGAATTCTTCAACTTGAGTTGATATGTTACGGCAGAATCTCTCTGATAGATCGTCGTTCGCGATTCTTCTACACGGGCCTGACAAAATGTCAGAAATAAATCGCGACTGGTTTGAAGATTGTTCTCTTTTTTTTTCCTTTCTTCTTACCTTGCCGTCCTCACCGGACGAAATGAGGATATCAATGCCATACACCTCTCCTTCTGCGAATGTCGCAGTTTCAAAATCTTTTCGCTGGACTTCAGACGGATTCAAAATAATTCGTTTCTTTCCATCGATTACGTTTTGAGCCTGCTGACACGAGAGCATGCCTTTCAAAAGAGGACAAAGAAAGTTATTCAGACCTATTGGGACCACCAATAGAACCCAAAAAAAAGGATTGACCATACCTTCAACAGGTTTACAACCCCAAGTCTGAACGGTCCTAGCGACACCCTCCGTAACTGCCCAATTCTTATTTCCCACTTTCACAAGTCTCATAGCCACTTCAGCTGCTGTCCACGCAGCCTTGATGACGTCTGCTTGACGGCCTGTTACAGGATCAGTCGCTGATGCACCGACAACTATCGTTTCAGCTGTGATCGCTGCAAACCCATCGATATGAGCTCCAAGTTGGATTTTGACTACATCGCCTTTAACGAGGGTCTGAGCTGCTTGGGGATCCGAACTGATTATCAGTTGCCCCAAAGTGAGACGGTTTTTGTATTCGCAGTTTTCATATGGAAACCAGAGTGGTTGATTAAGGGGTAGTAGTAGTAGTAGTTGGGGAAATGAGAAGAAGGGGGAGGGGACAATTATGGATTAGATCAAAAATGGGGACGATTCATCAGACTCTCCTTTACAAAGAGTAAAGAATTCACTTACACGAGAGGTGAGAAGTGTGAAACGGCATTATTAACCGAAACAGACGTTGGGAATGCGATACCTATACACCATAGGGAGGGGAATGGGGGGAAGCACCAGCATCATAACGAAAACACGATCAAAAAATCCGTCAGACAGAGAAAAACCTATTAGCCAAAAGACGCACCCTTATTCACCTTGACACCTTTGATTGACTTATTGAAAACGGCGCCAGTGCCCTGTTCAAGAAGCCTGTCGCCCTCAATGCAAAGGTCGACCACTTTGGCACCCTCGACAGACGATTCAATCACTTTCTTGATTACATCACGAACAATATCTGCTGCAAGCTGGTTGCCAATTCAATACACGATGAAAAAAAAACCATAAGGATCGGTAGAAATAACATCGTATTAAAAAAAAAAAATCAACCAACCGTCCGTGATGGTTGTTGAACGCGCGTTGTTTGGAATGAGAGGGGGAGAGAAAAGAGTGAGAACTGGAAACTGAAAACTTACCTTATATTTGGTAAGATCGGCTTCGAGAGCTGAACCTGGTTTTTTATC
>Ga0157368_1000594_pt1 | contig 16588 bp, 17 predicted proteins | sample AttbisABBM3_FD_113146 | JGI IMG/M metagenome (GOLD analysis project Ga0157368, IMG submission 113146) | Fungus gardens microbial communities from leaf cutter ant in Botucatu, State of São Paulo, Brazil - Atta bisphaerica ABBM3 | ecosystem: Host-associated > Fungi > Mycelium > Unclassified ...
CATATCAATGTAGTGACATAATTAGTTACCTTCTAAAATTAGCCTGACAGCTGCTATGACAGATAGTAGCTCCTATCAGGTACAAGTTTTGATCATGTGATGGCAACAGCTTGCACATGGACCATCACTCTTCTGTATATATACCTCTATGTCTGAGGGCTAGACCTCAGACTTAACAACATCAATTATTCCTGTTAATACTACTCATCACCTATTATCATTATATCCTTATACTGAACCTCTGAAACACCACTAAGTTCAAGTATCACAACCAGTGAGTAGCTGATTTGTGATAGTAGGGCTATAGGACTAGTAATGAGTTTAGAGTTCACAAGGAAGCAGAGATTCAAGTTGAAAAAAATAGAAAGACCAATTTATGTGAGAAATGAAAATGGAACATTGAATAAAGAAAAGCTGATAGAAAATACTGTAGAGATTAATATCTATTATCAAGGATATAGGAAAAGGACAGTAATAGATGTGATAGAAGGTCAGAAAGAAATGTAATTTTGTGAATGCCATAGCTAGCTTGCCACAATCCTGAGATTGACTGGAGGACTAGGGAGATGAAGATAATGAGGTGTTCAGAAGAATATGGAAAGCAATGGAGGCCAAAGCAGGAAAATTCAGGATGGTAGAAGCAAAAGAAAGAGGAGAAGAAAGAAGAAAAAGGAAAGAAAAAGGAAAAGCAACCAAAGAAGATGGAAGTATGAAAGATAGCAGAAGAGTGGGAGATTTGGGATGAGGAAGAAGAAGTAGCAAAGTTAGAGGTGGAGGCAAAGAAGTTGGTCCCAGAAAGATTCTATAAGTGGATTCATGTTTTCAGAATAAAAAACCAGTAAATGGGTGCCCACAAAAAAGCTATGGGATTATACAATAGACATAAAGGAAGGGTTTGTGCCAAGGAAGGGGAAGATGTACCTGTTGTCAAGGGAAGAGAGGGAAGAGGTACATGAGTTTATAGCTGAAAAATTGAGGAAAGGGTATATTAGACCCTCAAAGTTGTCTCAAATGGCACTAGTGTTTTTTGTAAGAAAGAAGGATGGAAAGAAGAGGATAGTGCAGAACTATAGATATTTAAATGAGTGGACTATTAAAAATAATTATCCATTTCCTCTTATTTTGGACATAATAGAAAACATAGGTACAAAAAAGGTATTTACAAAGATGGACTTATGGTGGAAATATAATAATGTGAAAATAAAGAAAGAAGATGAGTGGAAAGCAGTGTTTACAATACTAGAGAGGTCATTTGAACTAACTGTGATGTTTTTTAGACTAATGAATTTACTAGTGACATTCCAAACCATGATAAATGGGATTCTATGGAATCTTATCAATACTGGGAAAGTAGCAAGCTTTATAGATGATGTAATTATTGGAACAAAAGAAGAAGAGGGGCATGATGAGTTGGTAGAAGAGGTAGTAAGAAGATTGGCAGAGAATAATTTGTATGTGAAGCCAGAGAAGTATAGATGGAAGGTAAGAGAAGTAGGATTTTTAGGAGTAATGATAGGGCTGGAAGGGATAAAAATAGAGGAAGATAAGGTGAAAGGAGTGTTAAACTGGCCAACACCAAAGTGTGTCAAGGATGTACAAAAGTTCTTAGGATTGGTGAACTACTATTGTTGGTTCATTAAGGATTTTGCATTCATAGCTAGACTGTTATGATATGATAAAGTGTGGACAGACTTTGATAAGATATAAATAGGACAGTAGTATATTATTAGTCTATGACGAGAGAATGCATGTGACTTGGAAGTCACATGACATTATTTCATAAGGCCTAGAACAGTCTAGAAGGGTCTATGGTCTAAAAGAGTCTAGAGAAGTCAGAAAGAGTCTAGATAATGATGTCAAGGAGTATGTTAACTACATTGCTACCTCATGGTGTATATATGGTGCACTCATGGATGACATATAGACTTTAGGGTAGGATGTGCAGTAGAAATGTAGTCATAGTATGGACCATATGTAATAGTATATATAGGATAGCAATTCAGCAGAGACTCCTTGTCGAGTTCTCTTGTGATCCCCACTTGATATTCTACTGAGAGATTTACTGCCTTGTGTGATTATTGATCTTTGTGACTAGTGGTTGCCACAACATAGACTCTTGCATGATATAGTGAAGAAAGATTAGAAGTAGGATTGGATAGAGAAGCAGAAGAAGATATTTGGAGAGTTGAAGAGAAAATTCACAAAGAAACTAGTGTTAGCAGTGCTGGATCTAGATAAAAAAATAAGGATGGAAGTAGATGCATCAGATTATGTAACAGAAGGAGTATTATATATAGAGTGTGAAGATGGGAAGTGGAGACCAGTAGTTTTTCTCTCAAAATTTCTAAATGAGACTGTATAAGATACATGACAAAGAGATGTTGGCAGTGATCAGAGAACTAGAAAATTGGCAGTATTTATTAGAAGGTGCTAAGTACAAGTTTGAGGTCTGGACTAACCATAAGAATTTGGAATACTTTATAAAAGCACAAAAGTTGAATCAAAGACAAGCATATTGGGCCTTATATCTGTCAAGGTTTGATTTCACTTTGAAACTTGTACCAGGAACAAAAATGGAAAAGGTGTAACTTAGTAAGAGACTGAACTAGAAAGTAGAAGTAGAAAAAGATAATGACAATCAAGTATTTATTAAAGACTGTTAGTTATGTAGTTTACACAAAGTAGTAATGGAAGAACCTGAGGTAGATATAATAGAAAAAATAAAAAAAGCTAGGGGTGAGAACAAAGAGGTAGTTAGAGTAGTGGAAGAGATGAAAAAGGTGGGAGTAAAGGTAATAAGAGGAGAAGAATAGCAGTTGAAAGGAGATTTAGTGTTAAAGGAGGATATGGTATATGTACTGAAAGATAAGTGTTGTGGCAACCACTAAACCAATGTCCAATGACAGCACAAGCAATAAATCTCACAGAAGGGATATCTAGTGGGAAACACGAGTTGTATAATTCACAAGAGAACTTGACAGGGAACCACAACAGTATTCTACCAACTATTTACATAAAGTCCTCATGGTCTGTGTTATAACTTCTCTATACCCACCTTAATGTCTATGCCCTATCCTCATGTTCTTTTACTCATCCACCATATATATATCTCAAGGCCAGCATACTGTATACATGTGCCCTGACATCATACCCTCAACCCTACTCTTAATCTCTGTTGTCCATGTGTGTACCATGTGTACACTATGAGAAAACCATGCTGTTAATATGTTCCTTGATGTTACTCTATCTCTAGACTCTTCCCAATTCTTCTAGACCCTAAGTCCTTCCAGACTGCTCTAGGCCCTATGACATCATGTCATGTGACTTCCTAGTCACATGCTCTTTTTCTCTTGTTGTAGACTAATAATATAACTACTGTCCTATCTTATCTTATCTTACTCAAGTCTGTCCATACTTTCTTGTCTTATAACAATAAGGAGTTAAGAGTAGAGATAATCCAGTTGCATCATAATGTGCCAGTAGCAGGACATGGAGGAAAGTGGAAAACAATGGAGTTAGTAACGAGGAATTATTGGTGGCTAGGAGTGACAAAAAATATAGAGAGATATGTAGAGAGGTATGATATATGTCAAAGAATGAAGAATAGGATGGAGGTGCTGGCAGGAAACTTGAAGTTGAGTGAGGTGCTGGAAAAACCATGGTTTCATCTAATAGTGGACTTTATTATGAAGTTACCAGTAGTGGCTGGGAAGGATACAATCCTAGTTGTTTGTGATAGATTATTCAAGATAGTGTATTTTGTGACAACTACAGAAGGAATGTCAGTGGAGGGGTTAGCAAGATTGTTTAGAGATAATGTATAGAAGTTGCATGGGTTGCCAGAGAGTATTGTCTTGAATAGTGTTATGACTTAAGTCTAAGGGTTAGAATAAAAGACTACTCTTGTATTGGGTAATACAAGAGAACTCAATAGAGTTCCTACTATAGATTAGTCTGTCTTTTATACTTTTGCTAATGGTCTGTGCTAAGCTAAATCTAGCCTATTCTAAAGGCTATGCTTTATCCCTAAGGCCAACATGCTATTACCATACTATATAACTTTATCTTGTTCCAGAATCTTCTATGCCCTTCTCTGTATCACATGATTGTGTGACTTCTGTGAACATATCATGTGATCTGTAATGGTGTCACACTTTGTCTTCTTTATCTTATTTCCTATAAGATAAGAGAAAATAAAAGAAAAATAAAATAAAATAGAAGCCAAGTCTATTGTTCTCAATTCTGACAGATAGGAGGCCACAGTTTGCAGTGGAAATAACAAAGGAGTTGAATACAATGTTGGGAATTGAAACAAGGCTATCAATGTCATATCATATACAGACTGATAGGCAGACAGAAAGAATGAACTAGGAGCTGGAACAGTATCTTAGATTCTTTGTTGATCATAGACAGAAAGATTGGCCGGAATGATTAGCATCAGCTGAGTTTGCAATTAACAACAAGGCACATTCAACAACTAAAGTATCTCCATTCATAGTAAATTATAGTAGAGAAATGAGAATGGGAGTGGACTTGAAAAGAAAAGGAAAAATGGAGAAAGCGATGGAGTTTGTGGAGAGGATGAGGAAAGTACAGGAGAAGGCAGGGGCAGTATTAACAAAAGTACAGGAAGAGATGAAGAGATAGGCAAATAAAGGAAGAAAGGAAGCAGAAGAATAGAAAGTAGAAGACAGAGTGATGTTGAGTACAAAATATTTGGTGTTCAAGAAAAGACCAGCAAAGAAGTTAGTAGATCAATATGTTAGTCCATATATTATTGATGAAGCAGTGTCTACCAATGCAGTCAAATTATGACTGCCAACTTCAATGAGGATTTATTCAGTAGTGAATGTCAGTCAAGTAGTATGATACAGAGAACAAGTGAAGAAACAGAAAGCAGAGAAAGTAAAACTAGTGGAAGTAGAGAGAGTCAAAGAATGGGAGGTAGAAAAAATTTTAAATAAACAAAAAATAAGAGGAATAGTAAAGTATTTGGTGCAATAGAAGAGGTTTACAGCAGAACATGACTCATAGGAAAAGGAGGAGGATCTAGAAAATGCAAGAAAGATTGTGGAGAAGTTTGAAAGAAGAATGAATGCTGAAGTAAGAAGGCAAGAGAAATTGGATATGGCAGAAGAAAGAGACTTTAGGAGGGAGAAGTTACCAGAGAAGTATATGGTGAAGATATTATATAGGTGGAATAATGGAAAATTTGAGGAGGAATACTTAAGGAAGTTGGAGAGGAACTAGTAAAAATGGAAGTCAGTTTCTCCAGAGGAGAAACCTTGAAGGGAGGATAATATCAGAGTCTAAGACAGTAAACTTTAGATATTTTCTTTTCTTTTCTTATTTCTATTTTCTTTTTCTTTATTTTGAGAACTTAGGGTTAGGGTTAGAGTGACATCATGATCATGCTGTCACATATCAGCCATATCAGATAACATGGTAACAGTAATGGTCACAAGTCATGAGGTCATAGAGAAGGATGTAGAAGGTTTTGGAAGGATAACATCATAACAATGTATCTTATATATTTTGGCCTTGAAGCAAACACATGGTCTTTAGGGTAGGCTAGAAAAGTAGTAGCATAGACCATTGTAGTATAAAAGGTAGATGATTCTGCACAGAGTTCTCTATTGAGTTCTCTTGTGTAAACCCTATACAAGGTTTCTTTTCTTGACCTACTCTAAGGTCTTGAGATCATAACACTACTCTTCTTTACATCTTCTTCAGATCTTTGAGAAGATGATATAATGAAACTCCTTTAAAATACCAGAGCTAGAAACTATAAACATGATAAAAAGTATACATATACAGAATAAAAACTATTTGTGCACTGGTAATAATCCTCTTGTCAGATTTCCTAGTATTTTCATGCTCTTGATAGTAAAAAATGCTTTGTTAGCATAGTAGTGAGTGTAGTGTTGAAATAAGAGTTTTCTGTCAAAGAAAAATTCCAAGTATTGCTAGGTATTCTTTGATCTAAGAATAGTACCTCCTAAAGATCTTAGATCTAGAGGAGGGGGGTTAAAGTTTTTTGTTAATCTAGAGAAATAAAAAACCTTAGACTTATCATGTTCAATGACAAGTCTGAATTGTTTGAAGAGAGAAGAAATAATACTATAACTACAAAAAAGATTTGCATTTGATTTTTCAAATTTTTTTTCCCTGAAAAAGAAGACTGTTGTCAACAAATAAGAGGAAAGAAATTAGAATGAGAATTGATAGATTTTTTGTTCTTTTTTCTAGAATATAGAAAATTGGAGCAATATAAAGAGCAGATAAAATGGGAGAGAGAACAGAGCCCTGTTCAACACCAATATCAGCATTAAAGAAAGGTAAAGTGAAATTGTTCCAAACATATTGGGTCTGTCTGTTAATTAAGTAATTAGAGAAGAAAAGGGAAATGCTAGAGTCAAAGCCTACTTTGGTTAGAATCATTGGAAGTAGATGATAATTCAAGAAGGGGAAGAATTGTACTATGTCAAATGCAAGAGTGTTTGTATGAAGACCCTTCATCTATCCCATGTGTATGAGATAAGTTAAGAAAATTCTGGCATCCATTGTTGAGCATTGCTTGATGCCTTCTAATTGGCTTGGATGGATGAAATTGGATGCAATAGTGTGGATTTGAAGTCTGCTGCTTATTGTTTCAATTAGTTTTCCTAGTGTATTGAGGAGAACAATGGGATAGAATGCTTTTGGAGTGTCATATGAGGGTTTATATGATTTAGGAATGATGATGGACATCAACTTCTTGAAGTGAGTGAGCTAGTAGCATGTATGTGTTCACTATGTTGACAATGTTAGAACAACATTTGTCATTGTTTAGTATTTCTTTAAGATAGGTTCACAATATGTGATCTGGACCTAAGATAGATAGACTACTGCATTTGTTAACAGCATCTTTGAGTTCTGTAATAGAAAAGGGAGGCCACTCCATTCATCAGCATGAAGGAATTTCATCAAGGATGTGGGGGTCAATGGGACAGTTTTGAGCAGAATTAAATGATTGGTGCAACACATTCCACAGATCGTCTAAATGAACTTGATGGCCTCCGTGGCAGAGTCAACTCATTTCTGACCAAAATTTACGTAATAATAAACATGTCCCGTTGGTCCCGTTGGCAACGGTACGCAATCAGCAAATCTCTCGGGTTTATAGTTATAACGCATATTGGCAAAAAAATCTCACTCCGACGCCCGTTGAACTTTATTTCTCCATCTTGCACTAACAAGGACTGGAGTCCTTCCTGTAGACCCTCACGACGAGTGCTGGCCATGTCTACGCAGTATTTTTATGCTGTTCGCAAAGGCAAGAAGCCTGGTGTTTATCGCACATGGTGAGCTTACACTACTGGACAGAGATAAAACTTCATTGAAGACATCATAGGAAGGAGTGTGAATTACAGACCGGTGGCTTTTCACAGTCTGAGTTCAAGAAATTTAAGACTGCCGCAGAGGCTGAGGCTTACATGAGGGGTGATCAAACCAACACATCAGTCAAACCACCAGTGCAAGTGCACTTGCCCGGGACTAGCTCAAGAGGCCGAAAACGTAGCCGTGCTAGTGTCACGGATGAAAGTCAATGGCAGGTGGTCTACAGTGATGGAGCGTGTAAAGGGAATGGAAAGGTTGGGTCTATTGCCGGAATTGGAGTATTCTGGAGACCAAATGACCCACGGTCAGTATGTCATACCATGGGTAACTGTGAGTTTACGTAGAACAGTAACCTTGCCGAGCGGTGCCCTGGTGATCAGACAAATAATCGCGCTGAATTGATTGTAGGCCTTCATCTCGTATTCCACTACTACTTACTTACCGTGAGTGTCTAGGCCATCATCCGCGTTCTTGAGACGGTACCGATGACGGAGGAAAAGCTACTCATCAAAACGGACTCCCAGTATTCCATCAATTGTGAGTGAGGGCTTCAAATGAGTGAATCACATTTGATGAGAGATAGGTTTCGAACAATGGTTACCAAAATGGATGAAAAATGGTTTTAGAACGCTAGACGGGCGACCCGTTAAGAACGCTGGGATTATTTGCTACCTATCCTCTCTCTTAGCAGAGCGAGGAAAAAGGGGTCAGCAAATTCGTTTACAGTACATCAAAGGTCACAGTGGGGATCCTGGAAATGACGGTGCAGATGCACAAGCCAATATTGGTGCCACTCTTCCTCCTCGCCCCGAATTGAACTGGAGGGCTATGCAATCTAGGGCGAACGAATTGATTGAATCACTCATTCCGAAGCAAATGTTGGAGTTCTCAGTGGTTGATACTCAAACACAATTGTCAGAGACCCCTGAACGTCCGAAAAAAATGCTCAAAAATCTTGCCATTGTCTCTCGAGCGCCTGTAAATGATCCTCTCGTTTCATATATACCTACCCATATCTCAGTACCTGTGACACGGGTCGCTCCAGCCCTGCCAAATCGCTCGCCTCTTCGGCCTAATAAGATCTCGGACTCCAGTTCGGATGGACATACCGTCTATTCGAGGGTCGCTCATCAAGCAGTTTCGACATCCGAGCCATCTGCGGCTCCTGTAATGCAACCTCCATCATTAGAATCTCCCTTCTCGCTTCAGTCTCAAGTTCCCGTTACGAGGTCTAGTGAAGCTCCCAGTGTCACGAGGACACCAACTTCTGCGATGGTACACTCACAGAACAGTCACGCAAGGATAGATGAGGTTTTCAGGTTACCACTTCCGCCCAAATCACCGCTTACAGTGTTTAAAGTCGCACCCCCACTTATTCCGGTATCAATGAGTGATATTGATCTCGACGTAAGTTCCGTCTCATGCTGAGAAGCTCTTGAGCTGTTACTCAAGATTGGGCAAATTAGTTGTATAAGGATTGCTTACTTGAAGACGAAGATTGGGAGAGAGAAATTGAGCAGATATAGTATTTCTAGGATAATTAATTCCGAATGTACTGATGCGAACACGGATGGGTCCGACATTATGACTACTCATTTCATTTGCTTTGTGCTCAATACCTACATCTCCGCGTTGGATCCCTCGGTTTTCTTCCTTTCTTCCACTCCCCGCCGCCCATGGAGACAGAACTCATCCGCGTTTGGCAGCTGGTCTCAGAGCTCAGTGAACAATTAGCACGTAACCAAGAGTTAGCAACTTCATTAAAAAGCCAGGCTTCAGTTCTGAAGGTGAGCAGCTCTTAGCTGGTAAAATTTCAAGGCCCATAAACCATTTACAGGGTCGTGCAGACCAGGCATGCTCTGGCTTTTCGCTACGTAGATTTAACGTTGACATATCTCAAGGTATCTCATGCTACTTATATCTCCACTTGACACTCACCTCAATTCCTGAAAGAGGAATTTGACTCTGACATAGAGCGTCTCAATGCACAAATCATCGTTGAAAATCAGGCGTTGCTACAAGAGAACAGGCAGTTGACTACGTTACTGAAGGAATACGAATCAACTATGGAAATGATAATGACGAAGTTTCGAAACCATGCCGTGTGTGGATTCCCCAAGCATTCTTCGTATTTACACCCAACGACGAAATCAATATTTATAGACTGCAGCACAACAACATGAACTTACCCTTGCTCGACACTACGAAACTCTTATTCAGACCCGGGAATCACAAAGTATAGCTGCAGATACGACAGCAAACACTGTCATCTTGCAGTCCATGCACAGACTTTCATGTCATCTGCAGTCACTCTTACGGTTAATGACTGGAGAAAGAGTGGAAATAGAGTCTTCAATACAGTCACAGCCAGACTTGATTGTAGACCTGTCTTCACTACCTCAAGAAGTCAAAGAGCTGCAACGCCTTATACAAGCGCTGGAAGAGCAGGTTGATGGCGGTGAGGAGACAGGACGACAGGACTGGGCATCACAAAGGGAATGCGAGATCCGGAGATTAGATAAAGAGAACGTGGTGCTTCGGAAGGCACTGGAGATTGACGGAGAGAACATAAAGGCCAAGGAGATCACAGTTGACGAGACGCAGATCGACATCCATAGAGCAATGGTTATTGCTAGTCATCGTTCATTACCTGACAATCCCTACTTGGCAGGGGTCCCATTAGAACCTACAGTTCATCCCCAACAGGCACCTGAGACTCAATTTTTAGCGCGACTGGCAGTCCAACAGCAGAATCAGCCACAAGTGCAACCTGCCCCGTCGCCGCCGCCGCAACAGAAACGATCGGGAGGTGTATGGGGAGGAACTATGCCAGATAGACGGGAACGCAATAACGCGGCTGGTCGACCTTTCATGGCTTTTGGTGGGCAAACACCAGCTTCTTTGACGCTTTGGTCGTCCCAACTTGCCTCGCCAGCACCGCCGGTTGTTGAACGATCGTGGCAAGCACCAGGATCTTGTCTAGACTTAACGCCTGGATTCTCTTAGATCTATTTGCTTTCTGTATATTATCCTGTACTATATGTAGTAAGACTGTCTACTGTCTGTCCGATGGTTGGAGTGAAAAAATCTAGCAGTCCGATCGCCTAGTGTTTATCACCCATGTCTCTGTACACTTCCTGGAGAATTATACCCTGCTAAAATCCCATGACAATTTATATAGGAAAATAGGATTGATCTTAAACCATTTAGTCTCATCTATAGTTGAGTAAAGAGGCTATTTAGCACTACTAGGACAATCCCAAAACATAATAGAATTGCTAGAGCTTTTGTTGAAGAAAGCTTTAAGATCTTGAGATATAGCAATGGAGTACAATTGATATAGATAGAAGAACAAATCAAAAATTCATCTTGCAGTATGAATGGTGTTAGTGATAATGATAATACTTTCAATGTTAGGGACCTATATAACTTGATTTATTCCACATCTAATTGAGAGTTTTGCTTCAGTAGAAGTGATGTTAAACGCATAATAAATTGTTTTAGCTAGAATACTTCAACCAGAGTGAATATGAGATAGTGAAGTTGTGATGTTATTCTTGATGCTGGTATCAGAAATGATAAGAATAGTATCTGGATTCAAAGAGGAGTTATCAAGGATTTTATCAAGTGAGCAAATGTGAGCATTCATGACTTCAGTATCTTATAGTTTGCTATATGAAAAGAGAAACAATTAGGAAAATTGCCTCCTAAACAAAACTCAGGTGATAGTTTTTTATAAAGTTGATTAAAGGAAGGATGGACTTTGTTTAAATGATTGGTAGTATCTACAATAGAACTCTTGATTTTTAGACATTGTCTATCTGTTAAGTTATCTATTGAGAGATAATGGAGTTTGGCCTTCTTCAAATGTTGATTATCTAAAAGTAAATTGACTACATGTTGTTTAGGCAAAGATATGACTCTTAGGTAATGTCTTTCACTGACTTTGTCAAGGTAAAGGTAAATGGGAATAAGGCTAGTAATAATCTTAACTCTCCATGATGGAGAAGTTTGAAAAGTGCTAGTGATCTAAAGTGCCACTCTACATTACATCTTCTTTATGTCAGAGTTCAAGACAATGGACTCTGACTATTTTTTTCATTTTCTTATTTTTCATTTTTCATTTTATTTTATTTTATTTTTTGGAAACTTAGAGTTAGAATTAGCATGATGTCATGATCACACTGTCACAAATTGTCATATGACAGGACTCAGTGTCACACATCAGTCACATGTCACATGAAATGTAGTCACAGTCACAGTCACATGATCATGTATTACATTGGAAAGATATAGAAGGTTCTAGAAGAATGATGTTATACAGTATATATAGTACATGTTGATCTTAAGACAAACATATGGCTGTTTAGAGTAGGCTAAAAGTAGAGTAGCACAGACCATGGGGTTTTAGTATATAAGGTAGACAATTCTGTACAGAGTTCTCTATTGAGTTCTCTTGTATAAACTCTATACAAGGTTTCTTTTCTTGACCTACTTAAGATCTTAAGATCATAATACTTGAGTTCTTTAAGAGGATGAAAGAGAGATGCTCCTTTGAAGTATCACAGTTGGAAATTATAAAGAGTGATAGGCATAATATATGTACTATAAAGAAGTTGCTTATACAAAAGCAACAACTCTTTAGTAGAATTATCTAATATTTTCATATTCTTAATAGTAGATAGAGCTTTGTTGGAATAAAAGTAAATGTGTTGACAAAAGGAGAGTTTTCTGTCAAAGATAAAGCTAAGATACCTTCACTTGTCTTTTAGTTATAGAAGAGGGCTTCCTAGTAGACCTAAATTCAGAGGAATGGAATCATAATTCTTTGTAGATCTAGAAAAGTGAAACACCTCTGATTTGTTATATTCAATTGTGAGACTGAACTATTCAAAAAGAGAAGAAATAATACTATAGCTATAAAAGAGATTTGCATTTGATTTTCTATAACTTTTTTCTTAAGAAATAAAAAGTCTGTTATTGACAAATGAAAGAGTAGAAATAGAAATAGGAGATAAGAAGATTTTGGATTATTTTCTCAATAATGTGAAAAATGGAAGTGATATAGAGTGTAGACAAAATGAGGGATAAGATAGACTCTTGGCCCATACTTACATCAGTCCTGAAAAAGAAAGAAACAAAATTGTTCCATACATATTGAGTTTTTCTGTTAATTAGATAATTAGAAAAGAAAATAGAAATTCTGGAGTTAAATCCAGCTTTGTCTAAAATCAATAGGAGGAGCTAATGATTGAGGGATGGAGAAAACTAGGCAATATTGAAAGCCAAGATGCTTATATAAAGGCTTTTGACCTATCTGGCATAAATTAAATGGATTAGATATAAACCTGTGTCCAAGATAGAATGTTGTTTCAATTCTCCTAATTGGTTTGGGTAAACAAAATTGAAGACTAATGAATGAATTTGAAGCCTTTCACTAATAACTTTCTCTATTAGTTTTCTAAGCATGTTGAGAAGAACAATAGGACAAAAGGTTTAGACAAGTTATATACCAGTTTATTTGGTTTGAGAATTATGATTGATGTTGATTTCTTGAAATGTGAAGGTCAGGATCCAAAATTGATACAAGCATGTACAATGTTGACAAAATTAGTGATATACTTATTATCAGTTATCAAGATTTTAAGATGACTCTATGATAAGTAATCTGGTTCTAGAGTGGACAAACTGTTATATTTTTAATAGTATCAGTAAATTCCACCTTGGAAAAAGATGGCCACTTAGATTAAGATCTTGATGGAATTTTTTTGAGTAATTGTAAGTTGATTTGGTGATTTTGAGCTAAATTAAAAGTTTAGTGAAGAGCTTGCCAAAGATCTTTTAACTCAATACATGATCACCCATTGAACTGAGTTGCTTCTGTGACTAGCAACTTGTGTTTCTTGACCCAGTTCAAAAGATCCTATGGTCTCTTGTTTTTTGATGCAATTTCTTGAATTTTCTCATTGAAAAAAGATTTTTCAGTTTTCTTGATTGCTTCTTTAAAAGTTTTCCAGTCTGAAATTTTTTTGCATGAGCAATACATTCTCAACTTTTTGCTACACTCCTCATTCCACTATACTTTAGAATGTTTAGTGATTTTAACCCATTTAGAATACTTATTTCAAATATTTTCTAAAATAGACATGAATTTCTCTACTATTTTTTCTAGTGATACACTGTTGGGAATGTTGGTAATATCAATGATACCTACTATATTCTTGAGCTCATTAACAAAACCTTTCTCTTCTTCACTATTTTTAATGATGGTTTATCATCTATCTTGAATAAAATAAGTGTTTATTTCTTTGGAATTGACCTGAAGAAACAGTGAGTCAATTACTAAATTGAATTATCAGTGTATCTTGTTAGAACTTGATTTATAGATACTGATAACCCTAAATCAAATGTGTCAAAAATGAAAGAAGTAGACTTCATATTTTCATATTTTCTTTTCTTATTTTTATTTTATTTTTCAATTTATTTTTCTTTATTCTATTTTTAGAACTAGGGTTAGGGTTAGAGTGACAAGATCATGCTGTCACACAGCAGGTCACATCAGATGACACAGTCACAAGTCATATAACATATAGAAGGATGTAGAAAGTTCTAGAAGAATGATGTCATATAACATGTTGACCTTAAGGTATACATATGGTCGTTTAGGGTAGGCTAGAAATAGCTTGCACAGGCCATTAGGTATTTGTATATAAGGTAGACAAACCTATACAGAGTTCTCTATCAAGTTCTCTTGTGTTAACCCAATACAAGGTTCTTTTCATTGATCCACTCTAAGATCTTTGATTTGTAACAAAATGAATTAGCAATTTCTCTGAGAGTATCAGTATGAATTGAATAGTGGGGATATAATAGGTTCCAATCATTATTCTTGATGTTAAAATCCCCAGTCATGATAAGTACATTACTAAGATTTACCTCAATATCCTTTAGATATTTTAAGGCACTTTACTGATTATCAGAATATATATTAATCATGAAGCAAATAATATTGTTATTAAAGAAAGAAATGAGATTGATATTTCTATGGCTCATAATATCCTCTCTAAGCAAGAAATGTAATTGAGAGAGTTGAATGTTAATGTAGGTGATGACTCTAGGATGTTTATTTTTGTTAATTGATTATCTTGAAAAGATAATTCATGAAGGATGATTGGAAGTACCAATGATTTTTTTGCCCTCTTCAGATGACAAGCTAGAAATATTTTGGATAATGAACTATAGAGGTTCTTGAATAAATAAGATATCAAAATTTTGTAATTTTGTAATATAATATCAGTGAGAAGATGACTTTTACACATGTTCTGTGGAAAGATTCGAAGATTTTTTAAATTCATTATTTTATCTTGCCCATAATTAAGCAAATTGAATTAGCCCTGATTTCTTGGAGCTCCTGTAAATTTTTGTTGTACCAATCACAGTTAAATTTATATTTTCAGAAAGAACAATTTTTGTTGTCTGTCTGGTAATCACTGTTACAAACTCAAGTGGAATAAGCAAATGAACCTTGTATTGGGTTAATACAAGAGAACTTGATGGAGTTCCTGATATAATATATCTATATTTATATACCAACTAGCAATGGTCCATGATCTACTACATCTAGCCTACCCTAAAGACTATGTATTAGTCATGAGGTCAACATGTATTATATACATTGTATGACATTATTACTTTTCAAACCTTTTGTCATGTTCTATGTAACCATGTCATCTGATGTGACTGATATATGACAGTGTGTGATTGTGATGTCACTCTAACCCTAACCCTATATCCATGAATAAGAAAACAAAAAGAAAAAACAAAAAGAAAAAGGAAATTAAATAAAAAACTAAAGTCCAAGCTTTGCATATCTGATAATCACCTTTGCAATTGATATATTTGAACATATGTGGACATGGCTTGCCTTTTGTAGTTTTGAGTCTTGAAAGGTTTGTTTTGAAGTTGGTCTTGTAACACCAAGCTACATCTCTATGATGTTCTAGTTTATATAGTCTATTGTACTTTGGACATTTGGTGCTATGCATGCAGTACACAAATGTGGTATAACCCCACTTTCAGCAATTTTTGCACTGAGAAATGCCTAGGTTTATATTCATACTACAGATCATAGCAATATGGCTTCTGATGTTAAAACACCTGTTAATTAACATCTTTACATTTGAGCTATTTTGTGAGTTCCAAATATCCATACAAATGACTGCTATATCTGATTTTGGAGATGCCTTAATAATATAAGGGTAGGAGGCAAGTATAATGTCATTGAAGATATGTGTTGATTTGATGACACTTTTAATGATATTAGAAAAAATTGGGAGATTTGCATCTTCAACAAAGTATAGAATACCAAGGATTTTCAGATATGATTTTGATTGAGGAAGCCTGGAGCTCATGATTTCACTGTAATAAATAACATTTAGTTCCTTGAGATATTGTTTGATGATATTCAAGTCAGAAGTGGCTGCAATCTTGTTAGTGATTAAAAGAAGATCTTTGCTGTCTGATCAAATAAAATCAATGGAAATTTCAGATTTGACACTCTTTAAGAGTTTGTTAATATTTGAGACATGAGTGCTAGCTTTGATTATTACCTTTTCAAAGTTGTTGGAGCCTATAAGAATAATAACTTGTTTATTTAAGGGACTCTTGGTGATTATATTGAGCTTTGGTTTTTCTTTCTAGCTCAAATTGTTCATTAATTTGTAAATTTCTGAAACTTTGTTGGTAGAAAGCTTCAAGAAGACATCTTTGATCTTGATTATGTCCTTGACATTGCTCATTGATGCTTGCATATATGTAAGTTTGTTCAATTGGAAGTATAAAGTTGACACTTGATTTTTCTTTTTTAACTTGGTCAAAACACTTTTGCTTAGCCTGGGAGAAATAAAAGGAGGAATTCTTAAAACATTAGCCTATTTACCTTTAGGCTTATTGTTTGGAACATTTTTCCTAGTTGGTTTCTTGTTGAACTGTGTTGACATGTATTGCCTGAATGATTTGTTGTCTTGATTTGCTATCAATTTGTCCTATCTGTTATAAGATGAAAGTGTGGGCAGACTTTAGTAAGACAGATGTTTGATAAGATAAGATATAGACAGTAGTTATATTATTAGTCTACAACGAGAGAGAGAAAGAGCACATGACTAGAAAGTCACATAACATTATGTCATAAGGCCTAGAGTGGTCTAGA
>Ga0157368_1000595_pt1 | contig 16576 bp, 19 predicted proteins | sample AttbisABBM3_FD_113146 | JGI IMG/M metagenome (GOLD analysis project Ga0157368, IMG submission 113146) | Fungus gardens microbial communities from leaf cutter ant in Botucatu, State of São Paulo, Brazil - Atta bisphaerica ABBM3 | ecosystem: Host-associated > Fungi > Mycelium > Unclassified ...
ATGGGATTAACCCATTCAACCAACCAGGTGTTGAAGCATACAAGCGCAACATGTTTGGGTTGTTGGGTAAGCCTGGCTTTGAAGATTTGACAGCTGAATTGCAAGCGCGTTTGTAATTAAATAATTAGAGTAAAAATCTTGCTAACAGAAAAATTTAGCAAGATTTTTTCATTTTATGACAAAAATGATGTATGAAACGTTAAAAAATAGATAAATCATTTTGTGAAAATCATTTTATATAATTAATTATAACTAAATTTTTAATGTCCGAAATACAGGAACCTTTTATTTAAAAGGGTTTTAAGGGAGTTTTTGATTGTGAATTTAAACACAATTAAAAAATGCTAATAAAAAATACTTTGCCTAAAATAATAAATTTAGGTAGAATTATGTTTGTTGTGTAAGCGATTACAACACGTTGATTTTATTTTTTATTTCTAGACTGGAGAAATTCTTATGAACAATAAAGTGGGCTTAAAAGCACGAGTCCAAAAAGTTGGTTCAACGTTATCAGGAATGGTGATGCCTAATATTGGGGCCTTCATTGCCTGGGGAATTATTACTGCTTTATTTATTCCAAGTGGTTGGTTCCCAAATTCAACGTTCAATCAATTGGTCTCACCAATGTTAACGTACTTGTTGCCACTATTGATTGGGTTCACTGGTGGAAGCATGATCTATGACGGCCACCGTGGTGGAGTTGTTGGAGCAATTGCAACAATTGGGGTGATAGCCGGTGCAGATATTCCAATGTTCTTAGGGGCCATGATTATGGGACCTTTGGGTGGGTATGTGATTAAGAAGTGGGACCAAATCGTCCAACCTAAGATTCGTCAAGGATTTGAAATGTTGGTTAACAACTTCTCAGCCGGAATCTTGGGTGGTATTTTGGCCCTTCTTGGAATTGTTGCCATTGGCCCATTGGTAACTGGTTTGAGTAATGTGTTGCAAGCCGGGGTTAACTGGATTATTGCCGCTAACCTATTGCCGCTTGCAAACATCTTTATTGAACCAGCCAAGATTTTGTTCTTGAATAACGCCATCAATCAAGGAATTTTGACACCACTTGGTGTGCAACAGGCTGCTGATGCTGGTAAGTCAATTCTATTCTTGCTTGAGCCAAATCCAGGTCCTGGAATTGGGGTGTTGTTGGCCTTTATGTTCTTTGGTAAGGGGGCTGCGAAGGCATCTGCTCCTGGAGCAGCGATTATTCAATTCTTTGGTGGAATTCACGAAATTTACTTCCCATACGTATTGAGTAAGCCAGCATTGTTGCTTGCTGTTATCGCTGGTGGTGTTTCAGGTACAGCCACGTTCCAATTGTTGCACGTTGGTTTGAAGGCCACGCCTTCACCTGGATCAATCTTTGCCATCTTATTGATGACGCCTAAGGGAATTGGGAACTTTGCTGGTGTGCTAGCTGGTGTGTTTGTAGCGGCAGTTGTATCATTTATCATCGCTTCAATTATTTTGGGACGTTCAAAGGATGATATTGACTTGGCTGCAGCTCAAGCTGCTAATAAGGCACGTAAGGCTGAATCAAAGGGGCTTGCTGTTGCAGGTGAAGAAGCTGCGGCACCAGTTGCTACTGGTGACTTTAGCAACGTTAAGCAAGTTATCTTTGCTTGTGAAGCTGGAATGGGTTCATCAGCTATGGGTGCTTCATTGTTACGTAACCGCGTAAAGGAAGCTGGTTTGGATATTCCAGTTACTAACTTGGCGATCCGTAACTTGAAGGCCGGTGCTGATACTTTGGTTGTGACGCAAAACGAATTGGCAGAAATGGCATCAACTAAGGCGCCTGATGCAACACGTGTTGCGGTTGAGAACTTCTTGAACTCACCAAAGTACGATGAAATTATCGACAACTTAACAGCTGTTAAGAATGGTACTTACAAGACTGAAGCTGCCGCTGAAGTTACACCAGAACCAGCTTTTGCAGCAAAAGCCGGTGTTAATTGGTCAGTTGTAAAGAACATTCACTTTGTTAACGATGGTCAACACCTTGGATCAACAACGATGGCAGCAGCTGAATTAGTAACACGTGTTGCTGACGTGACAGTTGCTTCAACGTTGTTGCCAGACTTTGCTGACGATGCGACTTCATTAGCGGTTGTAACGGCTGATGTTGCAGCTAAGTTGGGTGATTACAAGCAAGCGCAAGTAATGACGGTTAACTCAATTATGAGTGAACAAGTATGGCAAGAAATTGCAAAAGGACTTAAAGGGGAGGCCTAACCGATTATGAAGGGTTTAACAAAAAAGTTAATCGCATTGAATCAAACGGCAACTTCTAAGGAAGAAGCTATTCGCATCGCTGGTCAACTATTGGTTGACAATGGCGCAGTGGAACCTGGTTACATCGAATCAATGTTGGAACGTGACAATGATGTGTCTGTCTTTATGGGAAATGCTGTGGCGATTCCGCACGGAACGGCTGACGGTCAACCATTCATTAAGAAGACGGCCATTTCAATCGCACAATTCCCAGCAGGTGTTAATTTTGGTGGTTCAGATGAACCTGAAAAGATTACAACACTGGTCTTTGGAATTGCCGGTTTGAACGGTGAACACTTAGAACTATTGAGTAACATCGCAATGTTTGCTAGTGACATTGAAAATGTGGCACGTTTGGCAGATGCAACGAGTGCAGAGGAGATCATGGAAATGTTGGGAGCTACTGAAGAACATCAAGCCGTCCACTTTGGGGCTGGAAACATTGGTCGTGGATTTATCGGTGAAACATTGAACGAGAGCGGTTTTGATGTTGCCTTTGTTGATGTTAACGAAACGATTATCAATGCTTTGAATGAACGTGGTGAGTACGATATTACGATTGCTGCTGAAGGTGACCCAATTGTGCACATCGATCGTGTTCGTGGTATTAACAACAAGGAAAACCCTGAACAAGTTGTTGAAGCCATTAAGACGGCTGACCTTGTTACAACTGCCATTGGACCTAACATTTTGCCATTTATCGCACCATTGATTGCTGATGGTATTGCGGCTCGTTTTACAGCAAACGAAACAGCACCCCTTGACGTGATTGCTGCGGAAAACATGGTTGGCGGTTCAGAAAAGTTACGTGAGTTAGTTTACGAAAACTTGTCAGATGATGTGAAGGCCTTTGCTAACGAACACGTTGGCTTCCCGAACTCAGCAGTTGATCGTATCGTGCCACAACAAAGTCACGAAGATCCATTGGCTGTAACGGTTGAACAATTCAAGGAATGGGTTATTGATGAAAGTGCTGCCCGTAACACGGATATCAGTTTGAAGGGTGTGCACTACGTTAATGATTTGACACCATTTATCGAACGTAAGTTGTTCTCAGTTAATGCGGGGCACGCTACAACGGCCTACACTGGTGCGACACGCGGTTACACGACGATTCAAGAAGCTTTGCAGGATCGTCACGTTAAGTTGCGTTTGGACAAAGTTTTGGCTGAAATTCGGGCTTTGTTGTTGGAAAAGTGGGGCTTTGATGAAGAAGACTTGCTAGATTACCACAAGGTATTGGTTGAACGGTTTGCCAACCCACGTTTGAGTGATTCAATTGCACGTGTTGGTCGTACACCAATCCGTAAGCTTGGTTTTGACGAACGTTTCATTCGTCCAATTCGTGAGTTGCGTGACCGTGGTTTGGAATATGATGAATTGGTTAAGGTTGTGGGAACAATCTTCCGCTTTGATGAAGCTGATGATCCACAAGCGCAAGAAATTCAAACACGTCTAAAGTCAGAATCAGTTCGTGACCTAGTGGTTGCGTTTACTGAACTACAAGACGAAGCATTGATTGATGAAATCGTTGCTCGGGTTGAATTGACCCTTAAATCAGCAACTATCTAATAGACTGTCTGATTTAATCAGAAACAGCCGTAATCGCTTGATTACGGCTGTTTTTTTGTATATCAGGAATTGGGCAGCATTAACCGTAAAAAGGTTGTGTAAATTAGATGTTTTAACTTGCAGATTTTTAAATTTGGGTGTATTATTGGTCTATACCAATTAAGGGAACGTTATAAAAAAGAGGAATTAATCATGAATATTATCGTAGTTGAAAATGAACAAGTCGGTGGTCGCGAAGGTTACAAGGTGTTTGAACAAGCCCTTGCTAATGGTGCAAATGTCTTTGGATTGGCAACTGGATCAACACCAGTGACAATCTACGAAAACATTGTGGCTAGTGATTTAGACTTTAGTGAGAAGACGTCAATTAACTTGGACGAATACCAAGGGTTGGCTGGTACACACGAACAAAGTTACCGTTATTTCATGGATGAGCACTTGTTTAACAAGAAGCCATTTAAGGAGACTTTTGTGCCAAATGGGTTGGCTGAGGATCCTGAAGCTGAAGCAAAGCGTTACGATCAAGTAATTGCTGATCACCCAATTGACATGCAAATTCTTGGAATTGGTCAAAACGGACACATTGGCTTTAATGAACCAGGTACTTCATTTGACATTACAACGCACTTGGTTGACTTAGCTGAATCAACGATTGAAGCTAATGCACGTTTCTTTGCTGACAAAAACGATGTACCACGTCGCGCTTACTCAATGGGAATTGGTAGCATCATGAAGTCTAAGCAAATTTTGTTGGTTGCTTACGGTGAAAGCAAGGCTGATGCAATTGCCGGTATGATTGAGGGACCTGTTACAGAAGAAATGCCAGCTAGTGTTTTGCAACGCCACGATAACGTTACGGTGCTTATTGACAAGGCGGCCGCATCAAAGTTGTCACAAAAGTTCGATGTTAAGGCTTAATAAGCAAAAAACGAACGATTAACGATTTATTGTGTTTTAATAAAAAGAGAAACCGGACAAAGTAGTTGGTTGCAAACGCATACAGAGCGTGTTATATTTATATTCGTGGGGCAGGAGTGCGCCACACAACCAATTCTCTTTCTCTCTCTTAGCCGCTGTAACTGCTCAGTTATAGCGGCATTCTCTTTTTATAGGCAAATTTTTATATATTTTGCATGTATTCTTTAAATTTGCACTAAGAGATAGTAGGGAATTACAAGAAAGTTCTGTATAAATCAGTATACTTGGCGTATACTATTTTAGTAATAAATAACTATTAAAAGAGGTATTAGAACATGGCTTCAAAGACTGAATTGATTGACTTGGTTGCAGCAAAGACTGGACAAGCTAAGTCAGACACAACAAAGACGGTTAACGCAATGTTAGACGTGATTAAGGAACAATTGGCACAAGGTGATAAGATTGCCTTGGTTGGGTTTGGAACTTTTGAAGTTCGCGAACGCGCTGCTCGTAAGGGTCGCAACCCACAAACTGGTGAAGAAATTGAAATCGCAGCCGCAAAGGCACCTGCCTTCAAGGCTGGTAAGGACTTCAAGGAAGCCGTTAACAAGTAATTAAATTTACGTCACATTAGCTTTTGTTGCTAATGTGACGTTTTTTAATTTATGCTACACTTAACATAATTAATAAATAAAGAGAGATATATCCTATGCAAATGACGGGAAATGATTTTATTGCAGTGCTAAAAGAAGCAACTTATGCAACAAAAAGTTTAACAGCTGCGGATCAAACAACAATTAATTTAGATGATTTATTTGCGTTTGCACAGAGCATGGCACAACAAAATCAAGTGTTTAGTGGCGAGTTATTAATTAGCGGGGACGAGCCGATTAGTCTGCGTTTGGAATCGAGTTTGGTGAATTTGCCATTACGATACACCAATGCAATCAGTAAGATTGTGATTAATGACCCAGTGGCGGATTTGAATGTTTATATGATTGTTGAACATCCCTTCGTGACTAAGTCGGGCTTACGCATTGAAAAAGTTGCCAGCGTGGCGGCTTTTATTGATGATCCAGAATCAAGTCAATTTAAAGTTGCCGCATTTTTTGATGACTATTTGCAAATCATTAATGAACAGGTTGCATTAGCGGCGGTAGAAAATGAGGAAACAACAAACGATTAATCAGCTGATCGTAAAGGAGTTCGTAATATGAAACATAATATTTTATCAGCTCATAAGATTATTGGGTCAATTGTGGGTTTGATTGGGTTTGTCCTCCTATTTAAATATGTTGGGATTACCGTTGCAACGTCAACAATGCCATTAAACTTAGCTGGGGCGTGGTTGGCCTTAATGACAGCCATTTTTGGCCCATTAGCAGGAGCGTTTATTGCGTTCTTTGGCCACACAATCGCTGATTTATCAGTGAGTGGGACTGCTTGGTGGACGTGGGCAATTGCTAATGGGATGTTTGGCTTATTTATTGGCTTGGCAATGCAACGGATTGGCATTTTTGTCGGACCGTTGACAACCAAGAAGTTAGGGTTATTTAACGTTTGGCAAGTCATCGCCAATATTGTGGCGTGGTTAATTATTGCACCATTGGGCGACCACTGGATTTATGGTCTAGCATTAAATGCTGTTTATCAACAAGGGGCGTTGATTACAGTGTTTAACAGTGTAGTAATTGGGTTGCTTGGCACAGGGTTAATTTGGTTATACCAACGGGTATTTATTGATCGGTATTAACAATTATTCACTTTCAGAGTGGCTTTTTGAAACCGATTTAATAACAGTTAAACAAAACGGATAATTCTTGATATAACAAGGATTATCCGTTTTTATATAGTAATCTTACGTGGTCGATTAACCATAAATATGTTAAAATTTATGCATTAGTAATGAATAAAAGGGTGGGGTAATAAATAAATGGCACAATTAATTGATGGTAAGGCAATTGCTACTAAATTACGTAGTGTGGTTGCGGAACAAGCAGCAGTATTAGCGGCACAAGGTGTTGTGCCAGGATTAGCTGTTATTTTAGTGGGAGATGACCCAGCAAGTGAAATTTATGTACGTAATAAAGAACGCGCAGCTAAAAAAGCAGGCGTTAATGCGCAAACATTAAAATATCCCACTGAGACTACCGAGGCCGAAATTTTATCGAAAATTGCAGACTTAAATGCTGATCCGACGATTGATGCCATTTTGGTGCAAAGTCCAGTGCCAGCCCATATTGATGAGCAAAAAATTCAAGAAGCGATTACACCAAGTAAAGATGTCGATGGCTTTCACCCAGAAAATGTTGGGCGTTTGTATGCAAATCGAACGGGTTACTATCCAGTTGCCAACACACCACGAGGTATTATGACATTATTGCAACACGAGGGCGTAACTTTAGACGGGAAGCATGTTGTCATTTTGGGTCGTTCAGTGTTGGTGGGTCGCCCGATGTTTGCCTTGGTACAAGCAGCACGAGCCACAGCATCATTACTACATCGGCACACACCAGCAACTTTGCGAAAGGCTTTGTTAGCTGAAGCGGATGTGGTGATTGTGGCCACAGGTGTACCTGGTTTGGTAAATGGGGCCGATTTGAAAACCGGGGCAACAGTTATTGATGTTGGTATTAATCGGTTAGCTGATGGGACCCTTGTTGGGGATGTTGACTTTGCCTCTGCCGAGCCGGTCGCCGGGTTAATTACCCCAGTGCCGGGTGGTGTTGGTCCAATGACGATTGCCACATTGTTAGAAACAACCGTTGAATTAGCGGCAGTACACCATGATATTGAATTGGAGAACGGATGGCAGAATATCTAACAGTTAGCGCATTAACGGCGTATTTAAAGCGTAAATTTACAGCAGACCCATATTTAAAGACAGTTTATGTCACAGGGGAAGTGTCCAATTATCGGCAACGACCTGGTCATCAGTATTTTTCAATTAAAGATGATGGCGCTGTTTTGAGTGCCACCATGTTTAAATTTGTGTTCCAAAAATTACCGTTTAAATTGGAACCGGGCATGAAAGTTAATGCAATTGGTCATATTGATTTGTATGCACCTAATGGCTCATATAGTTTAATTATCGATAAATTAGAACCCGATGGAATCGGGGCCTTATACCAAGCGTATGAGCAATTAAAAGCGAAGTTAACGGACCAAGGCGTTTTTGCGCGCTTGCAACGACCATTACCACGTTTTCCAAAGAAAATTGCGGTCATTACATCACCAAGTGGCGCCGTTATTCGGGATATTATGACGACCGTACAACGGCGTTACCCAATTGCGCAAATTGTTTTGTACCCGGCGGTTGTCCAAGGAAATGGGGCTGTACCTTCCTTGTTAACGCAGATGACAGCGGTGGCACAAGCTGGTGATTATGACGTCTTGATTATGGGACGTGGTGGTGGATCAATTGAAGATTTGTGGGCGTTTAATGAAGAAGCGGTTGCACAGAAAATGTTAGAAATGCCAATGCCAATTATCAGTTCTGTGGGTCACGAAACTGATACAACAATTGCCGATTTTGTTGCTGATCAACGAGCAGCAACGCCAACTGCGGCTGCTGAGTTAGCCACACCTGTGCCGTTAGCTGATTTATGGTTAGGCATCCAACAATTGCAAGGCCGTTTAGTAAATCACATGCAACGCCAGGTCAAACAAGCCAATGAACAGGTGGCTCGGTTAGTGAATAGTTATGTCTTGACACAGCCAACACGATTATATGAAGGTCACCTACAACGATTAGATTTGAATCAACAACGTCTCCAACAAGCGATGCAACAGTTAGTTGTTTGGCGGCAACATCAATTTGACTTGTTAGCACCGCGGTTAGTGGCGGCTATGACGCAACAAGTACAGCAGGCTCGGCATCAAGTTGGGCAAGCGGCAGCTGGGTTGCAGTTGGTAAGCCCCTTGGCCATTTTGGCTCGTGGATACAGTTTAGTTGAGCATGAACAGCATATTATTACCCAAGCGTCCGAAGTGGCTGTGGGTGATCAGTTAAAAATTCAATTACATGAAGGTATGTTACATACCACCGTGACTCAGATAGAAGGGGCAAAATAATGGCAACCGAAAAGACATTTGAAGAAAACTTGGCAACACTAGAACAAATTGTTGCCCAATTGGAAAAGGGTGATGTGCCATTGGAAGCGGCCCTACAACAATTTGAAACGGGTGTTAAATTAAGTCAAGAGTTACAAAAAACATTGCAAGCAGCGGAACAAAGTCTTGCCAAAATTGTCAACGCTGATGGCACAACAACCGATTTTACGGCAGGAGAGTAGGATGCATTTTTCAGAATTTGCACAAGCAACCGTGCCACAAATTGAACAAACATTGGCGACTGAACTAGCGCACAGTACGCAGACCACTGTGTTACGTGAAGCGATGACTTATGCGGTTATGGCAGGCGGCAAACGATTACGGCCGTTGTTAACTTTAGCAGTTATCGCCACAGCTGATCTGCCGGTTACCACCTTCATTAAGACCGCCAGTGCATTGGAATTAGTGCACACGTATAGCCTGATTCATGATGATTTACCAGCAATGGACAATGACGATTATCGCCGTGGTAAACCAACGACACATCGACAATTTGGTGAAGATATTGCAATTTTGGCAGGGGATGCGTTGCAACCCATGGCGTACGAATGGGTGTTAGCCGATGCACAGCTATCAGCTACACAAAAAGTCGCCTTGCTGCAAGCATTGGCGATTGAGTCAGGTGCTCGTGGGATGGTCTCTGGGCAAGTTTTAGATATGGCGGCAACTGATGCGCCGATGATTACAGTGGATCAAGCAATGCAAATTCACCAAGAAAAAACCGGCGCATTAATTGCATATGCCCTGGTAGCAGGGGGCATTATGACGGGGGCAGATGCCACGGCATTGGCGGCATTGCGGCAGTTTGGGTTAGCGTATGGCTTAGCTTTTCAAATTAAAGATGATTTGGATGACTTAGCACAAGATGATACCCAAGATAAGCAAGCGTATCCTAACTTATTAGGTGTCGATGGTGCAAAAAAGGCCTTACAACTGCAAGTTGATCTGGCAATGGCAGCGTTAAAAACGTATGCCACAGCAACTGGTTATGATACTAATTTGTTAGCCTCATTTTTAGACTACTTTAAAACAACATTGGAGAAATAGATGGCAATTGAAAAAGAACGAGTGGATGTATTGGCCGTGCAACAGGGGCTGTTTACGTCACGTGAGCAAGCTAAGCGGGCGATTATGGCGGGTGAAATTTTAGGTGCTAATGAGGAACGAATGGATAAAGCTGGCGAAAAAATCCCAGTGACGACGGAACTCCACCTAAAAGGAGCGCCCATGCCATATGTTTCTCGGGGTGGTTTTAAGCTAGAAAAAGCCTTACAAGTTTTTGATATTGACGTAACTGGTAAAACTGTATTGGATATTGGATCATCAACGGGTGGTTTTACTGATGTGTCACTACAAAATGGTGCCAAGTTAGTTTATGCCTTGGATGTGGGGACAAATCAATTGGTGTGGAAGTTACGTTCTGATGAACGCGTGGTTGTAATGGAAAATACGAATTTCCGTTATTCTGAACCAGCCGATTTCACCCATGGTCAACCAGAAGTTGCAACGATTGATGTATCGTTTATTTCATTGAATTTAATTTTGCCACCACTAGCTAAAATCTTGGTGCCAGGTGGCTCAGTAGCAACATTAGTAAAGCCACAATTTGAGGCGGGGCGTGAAGCAATTGGTAAGCACGGTATTGTTAAAGATGCCGCAACGCACTTAGCGGTGTTAGATAAAGTGGCGCAATACGCGCAATCTGCCGGATTTAGTATTACGGCACTTGATTATTCACCAATTAAGGGTGGGTCAGGAAATATTGAATTCTTAGCACACCTGGTTTTGGATGGTGGTGAGAGTACGATGACTGCGCAAGAACGTGCCAATGTTGTGGATTTAGCGCATGCACAATTAAATGCACGGCGTGAGGAAAATGCGGATGAGACAAAATAAGCAAAATCGTCAACAAGCCATTAAAACGTTGATTGCAACGGAACAAATTCAACGTCAAGAAGATTTAGTACGACGTTTAAATGATTTAGGGTGGGAAGTGACGCAAGCTACTATTTCACGTGATATTACAGAATTACAACTGATTAAGATGCCATTGCCAGATGGTGGCTTTGCCTATGCTGTGATGACCGAAACGGATTATTTGGGACAATTAGGGCGGATTCTAAAGGAAACGACCACCCAAATCAGTACTCAGATGAACATGGTCATGATTCGCGTGGCGCCGGGGACTGGGCCAGCTTTAAAAACGGCGATTGAAGAAGCTGAGTTACCTGAAATATTTGGTTTAATTGGGGATGATGCGGGTGTGTTAGTGATTTTACGTGAGGATATTATGGCGCAATCGTTTGCTAGTCAACTATTAGCCCGGGTCTAGGTGAAAAGGGAGTCCGATATGCTACAAGAATTGTCTATTCAAAATTTTGCCATTATTACAAAATTAAATATTGATTTTCAACCGGGCATGACGGTGTTAACAGGTGAAACTGGTGCAGGTAAGTCAATTATTATCGATGCGGTTGGTTTATTAACTGGTGGCCGTGGTTCACAAGATTTTATTCGTGAAGGTAGTGATAAAGCTGTCTTACAGGGGTTGATTGATGTCGAACCGACAGCAGCTATTGTGAATTTATTAGATAAGTTGGGGATTGCTTTAGAGGATAACCAATTATTAATTCATCGTGAGCTCCATCGGAGTGGGCGCAATGTTATCCGTGTTAATGGTAGTTTAGTGAATGCGGCTACGCTAAAAGAAATTGGGCGTCACTTGGTTGATATTCATGGGCAAAACGAGCACCAAGAATTAATGCAAGTGGAACATCATGTGAAACTCTTGGATGAATATGGGCAAGCGACGATTGCCCCAGTTTTGCAAGCCTATCAACAGGCATATGCAGCGTACCGACAATTAAAGGCTGCGTATTTAAAGCGTCAGGCTGATGAACAAGCGTGGGCACAGCGCTTGGATATGTTGACTTTTCAAAGCAAAGAATTAGCTGATGCCAGTTTAATATCTGGTGAGGAAGAAGCCCTCGAAGCCGAATATCAAGAATTGACCAATTTTCAAGATGTTTTATCCGCCTTATCAAAAGCGTATGAAGCATTGGATGGTGATTGGGATCATAATGGCTTGGAAACAGTATCAATGGCGATGGGGTCATTAGAAGACATCGAAGAACTAGCTCCTAAATACGGTAAATTAACAGAGGCAGTGCGCGGTGCATACTATGAATTGCAAGAAGCAGCCTCTGAAATATCGTCAGTTCGGGACGGCTTAGAATTTGATGAAGAACGATTGCGGGAAGTCGATGATCGTTTAAATTTGATTCGGAGTTTGGAACGTAAATATGGCGCAACGATTGCTGATGTATTGGCCCATCAAACTCGAGTTGATGAAGAATTAGCACAGATGGGCGGCGGTCAGCAAAGTGCTGCGCAACTTGCAACGCAGGTATCTGAGGCCAAGCAACAAGCGCAACAACTTGCGCTGCAATTGCATGAATTACGCGTAACGGCAGCGACCGACTTGGCAACCAAAATTCATGAACAGCTCCGTGATTTGTATATGGAAAAGGCCATTTTTTCCGTTCAAATTACGGCTGGTGATGTTTTGCAGGAATCAGGATTAGATACAGTCGAATTCTATATGCAAACTAATCCTGGCGAAGGTGCTAAACCGTTAATTAAAATTGCGTCTGGTGGTGAATTATCACGGATGATGTTAGCAATGAAAACCATTTTCTCACGTGAACAAGGGATTACGTCAATTATTTTTGATGAAGTTGATACTGGTGTTTCAGGCCGTGTTGCCCAAGCAATTGCTGAGAAAATTGCGGTCATTGGTCGTTACTCACAAGTTTTGACCATTACACATTTACCCCAGGTGGCAGCGGTAGCGGATCACCACTACTTTATTGAGAAGAACATCAAAGATGGTCGGACACAAACCCAAATTACGGCTTTGGCAATGCCGCAACGAATTGATGAAATTGCACGGATGTTGTCAGGGGATGAGTTGACGACAGCCGCTAAGGAAAATGCGCGTGATTTAATTACACGTGCCCAGGCCAAACAATCCCAATAAAATAATAACGAATTTAGATTTTGCTGTTACGCCACAAAATTTAAGTTCGTTTTTTATTTGATAGAATACAATAATCAAGGACATATTTATTAACAAATCCAGATGTTGTATTAATGAGTGCGTTGTACTTGTTGTCTAAGTTGGCAAAAGCGAGTATTATATACTAATGATTAGCTAGAGAAATAGATAGGAGTAAGATTACCATGAAGCGTGGCGTATTAATCGTACTATCGGGTCCGTCAGGTGTTGGTAAGGGAACTGTACGAAAGGCTTTGTTTGAAGAAACAGACATTGATTTTCAATATTCAATTTCCATGACCACACGCCAACCCCGAACTGGAGAAGTTAATGGCGAGGATTATTTCTTCGTCTCTCGCGAAGAGTTTGAAGCTGAAATTGCCGATGGTGGTATGTTGGAATACGCCGAATACGTGGGAAATTACTACGGGACACCAAAGCGTTTTATTGAACAGACATTAGCTGCAGGACGTGATGTCTTGTTAGAAATTGAAGTTCAAGGAGCTTTGCAAGTTAAAGAAAAAATGCCTGAAGGGGCTTATATTTTCTTGACACCACCAGACTTAGGTGCGCTAAAGGAACGTTTGATTGGCCGGGGCACTGAAGATATCGAAGTCATTGATCAACGTGTGGCAGCTGCAACCGCTGAAATTCGAATGATGGCTAATTATGATTATGCTGTTGTTAATGACGAGGTGCCATTGGCGGTGGAACGAATTAAGGATATTATTAAGGTAGAACGCCTGCGTGTTAATCGCGTTTTGCCAGAATACATTGCAATGATTGAGGAGCTAGAAGCATGATTTTATACCCATCAGTAGATAAGTTGTTAGAACGTGTTGACTCACGTTACAAGTTGATTGCGCTAGGTGCAAAGCGCGCCCATGAATTGGAACAAGGTGGGTTACCTACATTGTCACAATTTGATTCAGTAAAGCCAATCGGTCAAGCTTTTGAAGAAATCGAAGCTGGTAACGTTGTTATCGACGAAGAAGCATCAAAGTTAGACTAATTAAGCAAATGAAAAAGCCTGCTCATTGAGCAGGCTTTTTGTTTACATTTGGTTTGCTTTTTTACTAATTAAGTATTGGCGTAAAGCGCTGATAATTGCGGGTAGCGCTGAAACGACTAAAATACCAATAATAACGACCGAGAAGTGGTCACTAACAAATTGGATGCCACCGAAGTAATAACCTGCTTCAACGGCAACAACAACCCAAATAAGCGCAGCAAGTATTTCTAAAACAATGAAATTACGGTACTTAAAACCAGAAATGGCCGCTGTAAAGGGGACTAGTGTGCGAATAATTGGTAAGAAGCGACCTAAAATAATGGCCATTTTACCATGCTTAACAAAAAAGTTATTCGCTTCTTGTAAATGTTCGTCTTTAATAAAACGACCAAGAAGAGGATGCTTAACTAACTTTAGCCCAACTTTACGACCTAAGAAGAAGTTTAGTGAGTCACCAGCAATGGCGGCGATAAAAAACATAATCATTAATACCCAATGATTAAGGACGCTACCTGATAAGGCTGAAATTGATCCGGCCGCAAATAACAATGAATCTCCTGGTAGAAATGGAAAAATGACGGAACCAGTTTCAATGAAGATTACTGCAAATAAGGCCACATATGACCAAATGCCCCAGGTATTAACTAAGTTAGTCAGGTGGACGTCTAAGTGTAAGAATAAATCGATAATTTGAGTCATGTTTTAATTTCATACTCCTATGGTCAACAAATTAATTACTGCTACTAACATATCTAATCATTTTAGCACATTCAAAAGGGTGTGTAAGTCCCTGCAATGATTATGCTATAATTAGCTTAATATAATTTAAAAACAAGTAAGGAGAATTGCTACTATGGCTTTGCCACAATTTGATTTAGCAGCGGTTGAAGGACCAGTTGCTGTTTTAGAAACAACCAAGGGAACTGTTAAGATTCAATTATTTCCAGCACAAGCACCCAAGACAGTTGAAAACTTTGTTGGGTTGATTGAGAAGGGTTACTATGATGGGATTATTTTCCACCGTGTGATTAGTGATTTCATGATTCAAGGTGGTGATCCAACTGGAACTGGAATGGGTGGCGAATCATTATGGGGAAATTCATTTGAAGATGAATTCTCTGATGAAGTGTTCAATCTTCGTGGTGCTTTATCAATGGCAAACGCTGGTCCAAATACAAATGGTTCACAATTCTTCATTGTTCAAGCGTCACGTGTACCAGCAAATATGTTAAAGCAATTAAAGGGTATGGTTCCTGATGAAGTTGTGTCTGCTTACGGTGAACAAGGTGGTACGCCATGGCTAGATAAGCGTCACACGGTTTTTGGTCATGTTATTGAAGGTATGGATGTTGTTGATGGCATGGCAAAGGTTCGCGTGAACTATGCAGATAAGCCTGTTGAAGATATCAAGATTATCAAGGCAACGATTGCCTAATTAATTGCCCGGTTAGCCGGGATACATATTATTTATAGAAATTAGAAGTGAAAGGATACTGATTGATGATGTATCAAATTGGGGACATTGTACAAGGCACTGTTACCGGGATTCAGCCATATGGTGCGTTTGTACAACTAGATGATCAAACGCAGGGACTTATTCACATTTCGGAATGTCGGTCAGCTTTTATCCGTCATGTAGGGGATGAATTGCATATTGGACAAGTTATTGAGGTCATGATTTTAGATATTGATCAATACAATAGTAAAATATCATTATCACGACGAAGTGTGTTGGACAAAGGGCAACGTTTAAAAACGGAACCAGACTACCAACGTGTTGATTCGTGGCATCATCATTACTGGACAAATCAACATTTAACGATTGGTTTTGAGACAATAGCTAATACACGTAATCAAATGATTAATGAGGCACTTAATCGTTTAAAGGGATGAGACTTAAAGAGTAGGGGATTAGGAAAATGGCAAAGATTGCAGGTACAATTGTATTTACTCGGCAAGATCAATCGTATTTTTTAGTCACTGATGAAGTGCCAGTAGCTAAGTTTTATACGGTTCAGATGCATAAACACGATGGGGATACAGCATTAGGGTCATTATTAACTGGTATGAAGTCTGAACTAGGGTTACATCTTGATAACTTACGATTAGGTGAACTGGCTGCCTGGCATGAAACAGGACTGGCAACCGCTGAAGATTTAATTTCCTTATATACATTTGAGCCAGTGGCATCTGATTTAATTGATTTAGAACGTCTTGAATTACTTGGACTACAATTTGTGAACGCTCGTGATATGAAAAATCTATTGAAAAACGTTGATATTGTAGGGGTAAAACAATTAGATTAACTAATTTAATTAAAAGGCTTGCAATTTGTATTGGTATTCGGTATTATATTCAAGTTGAGTTTTTTGGAAGATATATTTATCTATGAGAAACACAATACAATATAAATTAAAATAAGTTGTTGACAATGAGTTTTAAATTGTATATGATATAAAAGTTGTCTGATGCGAGTTCTAAATGGATTCGAACTTAGTTAACAGATATAAAGTTAAAATAAGTTGTTGACAATTGATTTTAACTTCTGTATTATAGATTAAGTTGTCAGCGAGACAACAACGTAGGTCATTGAAAACTGAATATCGTTTCGATGAAACAAATGTGTA
>Ga0157368_1000596_pt1 | contig 16551 bp, 19 predicted proteins | sample AttbisABBM3_FD_113146 | JGI IMG/M metagenome (GOLD analysis project Ga0157368, IMG submission 113146) | Fungus gardens microbial communities from leaf cutter ant in Botucatu, State of São Paulo, Brazil - Atta bisphaerica ABBM3 | ecosystem: Host-associated > Fungi > Mycelium > Unclassified ...
AAAAGAAAAAGAAAAAAGAAAATCAAAAGAAAAGAAATATTAAATCAAGAAAAATAGATTTAAAAAAGACAAATATTAGTGTCCAAGTGTACCATGACACAAGAATCTTTGCAATTTAAGACTACTTGAGTGATCCATTGACTGTTTATAAATATCTTCTTATATCAATGTCCTTTGCCAAACCCTTTATATACTTCTCATCGCTAACAAGTATTTTGTAATCTTAGATAGGTAACAATAAGCTTTCAGAGTGCAATGTTTTTGGATCTCAGAGCAGTTTTCTTTCACCTATCTTTAATATGAATGGGGTTCCAAAATGACATTAAGGGCTTTGCTGATATGAGTACTAGCATCTACAATTACTTGTATGGGACTTACAACCAATGGTTTGGTCACCTTCCATCATGTGAACTAATGAAGGATGATGTAGAGTTCTACCAGTGTGGGATCAAAGTGAAACCAAGAGCAGTACTCAAAGTTGACTCAAATGTAAGTCTGAGGACATCGAGGGGGCGAGGGCATTGCCCTTAGATGATGAGTGCTCCGAGATGTTAAGGACCGTCATATTTGATACATCCTCATCCCACCCTAGTTTGTTGGTATAATGGAACAAGAAGCATATACAGCGTATCTATCAATATCCTGTCGGGAGTGAGATGTAGACAGCACCGCAATCGGTACCCCAAGAATGAGGCTTATGTGTCGGAGAACTGTGACGGGAATTCAATTCCCGCAGTTTTCACACGTCAATGTTACGTGTCAAAAAAATTTCTGTTGTGTAAGTGGTACGATAATTTAAAGAAAACAAGTTACCTATTTAAAGTCGCGTCTGTTGTTTTACACACCCTCTCCACTCTCTCCAACTTCCATCTTCGATACCTTTCTATTAATTTATATAGGTCAGTTTTTTTTGTTTCTCGAGCCTTTGACTCTCTCTTGTGATGAAACTTGACTGGTCATTGAGGTTGTCAAAATGATATTTCTTACCAAAACCATTCAAGTCTCTGAAGAAAGAAACGCCAGTCCTGATTCGAGAGCTGACGCTTTGTTGTTATCAGATGTCGCCTACTACTACTAATATACCCATGGAAGACGGGCGAGTTGAGAATCGCCTTCAAAATTACACCAAGTTCTGGAAAACGGACTTGAATAAAGAAGAGAAACATGACAATGAGAATAGGTTGAATCAGTATACAGATGTTGTCAACGGTCTGTGTTTCTTTCATTGGGTGGATTTAATTTGGATACCGATATATATATATACAGGATTCTATGACGGAGCCACTGATCTGTATGAATATGGATGGGGCCCGTCATTTCACTTTTCACGCTTTTACAAGGGAGAAGAGTTTTATGCATCATTGGCGCGTCACGAACACTACCTTGCCTCGCAAATGTCGCTTCGACCTGGTATGCGTGTTCTGGATGTCGGGTGTGGAGTGGGTGGACCAGCTCGACAAATTGCTCTGTTTGCGGATGTTCAGATCGTGGGAGTCAATAACAACCCATTCCAGGTTGGAAGGGCGAGGCGTTATACGCAGCAGATGGGATTGCAAGGGCAGGTGGAGTTTGTCACGGGTGATTTTATGGAACTAGTGAAGCAGTTTGGGGAGAATTCGTTTGATGCGGGTAAGAGAACGCTTGATCGTGGAAGGAGAGCCAGTTGCTTATGGGGATGATTTTGGCAGTGTATGCGATTGAGGCTACTGTCCATGCGCCAACATGGGAGGGCGTGTACGGAGAAATATTCAAAGTTCTCAAGCCCGGGGGATTGGTGAGTGTGTTGTATACAGATGGATGCATTGGCTGAGAAATAAATAAATCTAGTTTGGGGTGTATGAGTGGTGTATGACGGATGCATGGGATCCGAGCATTCCGGAACACAAGGCTCTGGCGCATCAGATGGAACTGGGGAATGGGATACCCGAGATGCGACCCATGAAAATGGCACGTGATGCGCTGAAGACGGTAGGATTCGAAATTGAGCACGAGGAGGATCTGGCGGCCCGAGGCGATGCGATACCGTGGTACTATCCGTTGGAGGGTGATCCGCGAAAGGCGCAGACGCTGTGGGACTGTGTAACGGTGTTGCGGGTGAGTTGGAGTGGGCGACTGGTGAACCGTAGTGTGATTCGTTTGTTGGAGTGGCTCGGGATTGCGCCCAAGGGGACCTTTGCTGTGAGTGAGAAGCTGGAGGACGCTGTTGCATCACTGGTGGCCGGGGGCCAATCCAAGGTTTGTGTGTCTGTGTCTGTGTCTGCTCACTCACTCACCCACTACAGCTGTTTACGCCGATGTATCTGGTTGTGAGTCGGAAACCTAGGGTCAGTGTATAATGTAGTATGTGTGTAGCATAGACAGCATGATGTTACATATGACTGTCACAAATTGTCACATATCACATATCACAGAATAATATTAAAAGTTCCAGAATAATAATATCATACCACATATTAATAATATATGTCCTTTAGGATAGGCTAGATTTAGTGTAGCATGGCATAGACAGTGTGGGAAATGGAATCTTGGGGATGTGACTGCAATCCTGCAGGTGTGACTCTGCAATCCTGTGCAATGAGCGATCCCAGGGTACACAAGCCGCGCTTGCCCAAGGCCTACACTGAGCAGCAGCTTGGCTTTCTCCGCAGGTGTGGGTTTTTCTTTTCGTTTGTGCTGCCTGGTCTGACTGACTCTACCCCCCAGTCATCTACCAGAGTTTGAACGCCGCTCGCATGGCTCCGTCCGCGGCGACGCCAAAAAGTTTGCCCTCGACCGTGCTGCCGAGTTTGTTGTTCGCTTCGGTCTCCCCCCCGAGTTTCTTGCTATCGATGAGTCCGACTCACGCTTCCGTGAGGCATGTACCTGAGTTCTTCTCTCCTCGGCCGCACCCCCTGACACTCCTCACAGCAAATATACAACTGGTTCAAAAACACCCTTGGCCGCACACGTCGCAAGCTCGAAGGAAGACCCCGTTCTGCCAAAAAGGCCGCTGAGAAAGGTCCGTGCGCCTTGACTCGTCCTCGCCCACCACCACCACCACCACCACCACCACCAACCACAACAACCACAACAACAACACAGTGGTCTTCGTCTTACACAGAGGGCAGTACAAGCCCTGCAAATCCACCACTACAGCCCATCCTCCAGTACACAAGTCTTCCTCCTGCTCCTCCTCCTGCTCCTCCTGTCCCTCCTGCTCCTCCCCTCCAGCCTACTCCCCCAGCCTCCATCCATCCTCCCTCCCCCCACAATCACCACCACCAACACCTCTCCCAGGTCATCACCCAGCAGCTCGTCACCGATGCTTTTCTCCAGGCTCTCGACCCCTCAACCATTTCCACCATGATCCAATCCTTCATCATCACCAATCCTTCTCCAACTCCCCTCACCCCCATCGTCCAAGCCCTCTTCGATGCCGTATCAGCCGACTCGAGAGACCCCTACATCCATCTCAGACGCTACTTTGACGCTTCCAGTTATCTCCCCAATGCTATCGTCCACGCAGGCGTCTCAGGCCCCATGGCAGGCCCCAAGGCTCTACAAATGCTCATCAGAAAGTATTCCACCTGGATTCCTTATCCTTCCCCCTCCTCCTCTTCCTCTCCTTCCCCCACCACAAACCCCTCTCCCTCTCTCTCCCATGAAATGCAGAGAATCGCTACAGAACGCCAGAGAAAAAAGGACCACATCCAGTGGGCTCGCATCCATGCCGCCGCCCTCGAACTCGGTCTCATGAGCGTCGCACGGGTAGGTGATACCGACAACAGCGGCTACACCTATGCCATGGGCAGAGCCTTTTCAGAAATGATGGCCAGGGATGCCGTTTGGGAGAATGACGAGGTCGAATGGGCCGCTGGCGTATGTGTGCTCAGAGCCGTCATCAGAACGGCCATGAGAGGCGATAGGAGACAGCGAGACGAGTATGATCAGCTCTTGACCACCTATGAGGGTCGCTGGAAGGAGATCAAAGATGAGGCTAGACAGGCTCTTGTTGCCGTAACTCCTCTCTCTCTCTCCTTGTCTGCCTTTGACTCACTCTGCGTCTATCTTTCAGGAGGTCCTCGTCGGTGCCAGGGAAGACTTGTCCCACATGTTGGATCAAGGCCTGACCTAAGGCTTTGGATATATATATACCTATGTTATCTTCTCTCTACTTTGCTTTCTAGGTATGTGTTAAAATGGATTAGAACTCGTTCCATCACATCTTGCGCGTGCTTCCGCTCAACAAATCTTTGAACAATCAACATTTTTAGCACGAATCACTAGTCTTGGATCAGACAGCTTACCCGTGAGGTTCACGAGGATATACGACCAACTGTGCACTTTCTCTTCCCCGCGTGGCAGCACATCGTTTCAGCCCACGATAAAATCCATGTGCTTGGCCTACGGGTACACGTTGGTCCCGTTCACCATGTAAGATGAGGACGGCCGTCGTTGTTCCTGAAATGTTGTGTATTGGACTTGATCTACGTTCAGAGGTCAATGTGAAGTTGGTATTTGAGGGTTCTGAAGGCCAAGGCGATATGCCACCAATTGCCGCCTTGAAAAACGTGTGAGCAGTTTGGAGAGAGAAAAGAGAAAGAACACCAACTTCAAGTTCTGGTGAAGTCGATTCCAAGACCATTCCTTCCCAATTCGTAACACCTGCTCCTATAACAGCAGCTTTATATTTCGTCTTTGTTTTTGTTACGCCCCAAGCTGTTAATGATCCACCTAAGAGGAAGAATTAAATTAAAAAAGTGAATTCTGTTTTTTTTTACCGTGACTCCAACCAGCAATGCCCAGTTTTTGTTCATCGGCCCAGCCACGTCGAATGACTTCATCAACCATACTATCACAATCTGACCAATCATAGATACCTATACCTGCACTCCCACTTGAAGCAAAAGAAGAACCTCGACCTTGACTTGCACGATAATTAGGTGAAATGACGAGATAGCCAAATGAGGCCAAGAGTTCACGCCAGTTGCAGAAATACGGCATGTAGTCTTTTGTTATTTAGACTGCATGGTGATGGTAATGTAAAAAAAAAACGTACCGGGAATATCACGTCGATAAGGTCCTCCATGAATGAACAAGATAGTTGGAATTCGACCGTTGGTGATATGATAGTTGGGTGGGAAACGGATTAAACCGCTTAGTTGAATATCATCTTTATTTTTCCAATGGATGATGTCAGTTTTGAGAGGGGGTGTTTTGGTTAACCAAGTTAGATGATTTGAGAGTCGGATCAGGTTTTGATTTGATCTTGAAAGTGATTTGAATTTGTGGTTTTCTTCTTCTTCTTCTTTGTCGTCGTGGCCGTCGTTGTTGTTGTGTAAGTCGATTTGAATTTTACCAGACCAAATGTTGGGTGGTTCGTGATGAGGACCTGAACTTAGAACGGCAGCGAAGAAATAGGTAACGGGTGTTGTTGGATTGGAAGAAGAAGAAGAGTGAATGATACGTTTGACATCCCATGAATTGAACCAAATCGCATTCGAAGAAGTACGAAAGAGTGTAAATCGAGATGAATGAGTAGGAGAGGTTGGAGAAAAGACGATAATGTCAATTCGTGATTCAGTATCATGGCCAACTTCAACTGCCAGAAAATCGTAGTTGTTCTTTGTATCATCCTCTCCTTTGGGATGGACGGAGGCAGGAAGAATGCGTATGGCGTCTTCGTCAATTCCGTAAATACGTTCTGTAACTGTTGTTACTGGTGGAGGAGGATGAATATGAAGTGTACGAGCATCGAGAATATTTCGCGGTTCATAACTTTGTAAACTGGCGATATGGCCTGTCGATAACCAAACATGAGACCCTGAAGGTGATCGTGGATAACTTCCCAAATATTTCGGTTTCGCTTCTTCTTCTACTACGGATATAGATTCCAATAAAACTTGATCTTGGTCAGATTCCATCTCTCGGTTCCATCTCATTCGATATAAAATCTCTTTACTATCACTGCTCCAAGTAAACCCTTCCAATCGTTGATCCCTATTCCTTCTAGTTTCAAATGTGCATATTTCATCTGTTGTGAAATCATATACGCCGAGTTTAGAAGAACGACTCTTCCCTCGAGATGATGATGATGGTCCAAATTCAATGACATCGACGTCGTTCTTTTTGATTTCAGTACGATGATGGATAACATTCTCCTCGTCGATTATGAATCCAATGAGATTTCCGGAAGGAGAGATTTGGAATTCTTGAATGTTTGTTTCAAGAGTGAATTTGGAGGTAAGGATAGTAGGTTCGGGGATAGTTGTGGGTTTGGGGACTGGAGAAGTGAGAACTTCATCGATAATGAGATTATTGGAAGAAGAGGGAGATTCATTGTCGATGGCATTCGTATTAGCAATGTTGACTATGTCACCGTCGTTTTGATCACGATGAACCGACGATATATAATCAACAAGTGATAATTGACAAAGAACACTTCTTTTCCCTGGTGTTTGTCTGTCTGATAAAAACAGAATGCGTGTACCATCAGGATGAAAAACTCCAGATCGATCATTAAATTCGCCTTGCGTGACTGGAACAGCACTGGATGGTTTATTCGTCTCAGCAAGCCAAAGTGTAGAAATAGGTCGTGGAGTGGATCGATAGAATTGAGTGACTTGGTAAAGAATGAAGTTGCCGTTTGGACTGAGTTTCACGTCTCGTATTTTAGGTTGAGAAGCGATAAAGGTGGGATTTAGATGTTGCTCATAATGATTTCGGGGAACCTGGGATTGTGATAGTTGAACTGGGGGTAAGGATGTCATTTAGACTTTTTCGAGATTGACTCGTAGAGGGTTTGGTTGGAGGATTGAAGAATGACAGAGATCATTGTATTTAAGACGCTCAAGGCTATTGAGCGTGGAATCATAAATTAGTATTGACTGTAAAGCTTATTTGTTGGTTCCAATTTGAGTATTGGACTGTGAGAATTGTCATTGCAATAGGGTATAACAATAACAATAGATTCTGGAAAAAGAACAACCAAATTCTGGGGGGGTCTCAACTAGGATTGAGGCCATGTGTCAAATCCGAAATCCCCCCTTATACCGGTTAAATAGTTATCATTTGTTACGCGACCTCAGTCTCATTTGTGGAGTACGGAAACTTCCAGATTTTAAAGCTGAGATTAACGCGTGATTTTTATGGATGATCGGATTTTTGGTAACGCTGAATCTGGACTTTTCCCCTCTCTCCTTCTATATGCTTGGATAAAAACAATCAATTTGGATAACTGGTTCCACAGAGGAAATAAGCTCATTTTTTCCGCGTATGGCCGGAACGTTCAGTAGTCATCTTCTTCATTCCTACCACGCAGGTCAAGCAATGAATCTAGTCACGTCTGGAGCTATGTCGTTCAACTCCATGATGCACGGAACACCAATACCTTCGACACCTATCTTTGGTTCTCAAGTACCGCCCATTTATACTCCTTATGTGAATGAAGCAATGTCAGAAGAGGCTGCTCGGAGGATTGCCACGTTACAAGTGAAACTGGATCAAAAACTGGGTCCAGAATATATCTCTCAAAGACAAGGACCAAGAGGGGGCCCAAAGTTGACGTATGCAGAGGGTTGGAAGATCATAAATCTGGCTAATGAAGTTTTTGGGTTCAATGGCTGGAGTTCAAGTCTGGTTAATGTGACTACGGATTTCGTAGACCGCAGTGAATCTGGGAGATATAATGTTGGAGTCACTGCTGTCGTGAGAGTCACATTGAGGGAAGGAGTTTATCATGAAGATATTGGATACGGAACTGCAGACAATTCTCCGAGTAAAGGTCAAGCTTTGGATAAGGTGAGCCTTATTCTGAATGCGGTGCGGCTGTGTTTCATTTTGGTTATGGGTTTCTCAGTGTAAGAAGGAGGCAGTCACAGACGGCCTCAAACGTGCACTGAGAAACTTTGGAAATTTGATGGGAAATTGTCTTTACGATAAAGCATATACTCAAGAAGTTGTGAAGATGAAGGTTTCCCCTGTATGTATCTCACCTTTTAGAATCCGAGGTCCACCACTACAACGAATTTTCTATAGGCAAAATTCGACATGACAGAACTTCATCGACGACCAGAATTCTCAGAGGATCGAAAATCTTCAGTGAGCTCTGCGAATGCATTGAAACCCCCTAATCCCCAGCTCAATTCAAAACCGTCCATATCGTCCTCTACGATCACATCAATTCCAATATCTAAGCAGTCCAGCGCTGTTGATACGCTAAACTCCATTCCCAGTGGACATCCCGCTGTGATAAATGCACAGCCCTCAGTTAATGCTGGCACTTTTGTTCAATCAGCGCATATCACTTCGAATTTCCGATCGGGTCAATCACATCATCCACAGAATCAACCACAATACGCTCAGAATCGCCGTCATGTCTCATTTGCAGAGAAGTCACGAAACCCAGCGTCTGTTGATAATATGTCTATTCAGGAGGCTACCACGAAGTTAGAATCAGAGGATAATTTTGATTTTGGGGATGATGAGTCTTTTCTTGCTGCGTTGGGCATGGAAGATGATGATTTTGGTCGGCCAATTGAAACTGATGCAGATTTGGGTCGGCCAATTGATCATGAAGAGGTCAATCTACCTCTGGAAGGTGATATAAGTGTTCCTATCAGTGACACTGATGGCCTAGGGAATGATATATCCCGGAACGGCACCGGCGTTCGTGTTCAACGGTTACAAGAGATTGAGAAAGCCACAAATGCCAATACTCTGAACACTTCTCCACCTCTGAAACAATGCATGCCCTTGGAACAAATTCAAAATGTCACATCGTCTTCAACTTTACGTATATCGTCTACCATACTTCGACCATTGGATCAAGTCAATCAACCTAATATTATACATGCTCAGCAACGTAATCACCGACCGTTTGCGAGACCCGCTATCAGCCACGACCAAAATGAAAATGAGAATCTCCTTTCAAGTTCCAATGAATCCGGAGCAAAGCGTCCAATGGCGACGACGTCTTCGATGGGAGGATTCCATTTTCCTCCTGGAATGGTACATTGTATCTGGGGATTATCTCGCCATGCATATTTGCTGATTTGTTTTTTTTTTCATTATTGATAGAATCCTGGTGGAGGTGGCATTGGTACTAAGAGAAGTGTGGATCTCATGTTGTCAAGTTCCGGCATTGGTGGAGGAGGCTTGGGGATGAATGGCAGTATCAATGGGGTTGATGGTATTGGTAATGGTGGGTTTCGTGGGTCAAGGCCTGGGATGGGATTACAACAGGCTGTACCACAGCAACAGAGAGAGCCATTTACGCCACTGGAGATTGGTGCGAGTGGGGATGTCAAGCGGACCAGGCGGTGACGTGAAGTTTATAAACTCTTGCTTGTTCTGCTTTTTCGTTTATTTATTTTTGCATAGACTGCTGGCACATTTGTATTATATTCTTATTTGACATTCTCATGCTGTTTCGTACCGTCCAAAGTGCTGGTTGACGTCCACCGTTAGAAATTATCTACAGGCAAGGATTACTACGACGTGTGATCTCAAACAACGCACACTTGAATCGACTAATTAATCAGTGGTTGAAATTACACACCCTGTTACCCAAGCCTTGAAGTCTATTTCTTATGCTCCTTCTGCAACGTCCTTGTACACGTCAAACCGACGTTGTGTTGTTACGGGAATCCCACTCCGTGCATCGAGTAGGGCTTGTGGATCTGGGAGGAAAGTTAATGAGAGAAGTTAGGACCCCAGATATTCTCATTACCAATATCCGCGTAGACAATCTGTTCATCTTCCGCTGCTTCTGTGAGTATCCTACCCCTGTCATATAACTCAGATGACTTCTGAAGAGATACTGTGAATTCACTTGCATAGGATCAACGACCATTGAGTGGCCCCACTACACCCTATCATCTCAGCAACCAAATTTTCACGAGTAATCTAGGCGTACCGCATGGTACTCCGCAGTCATATCTCTAGCAGGGCTACACATTCCCACAAATATCTGGTTATCCACAGCCCTTGGGAGGAAAGTTTAAATCAGGCATGCATGCATTACGCGAACCGACCTTGATCTTTGCAATAACTCCCAGTGTAACGAGCCTGTCGTCAAGTTGAATGCTCCGGGATATATTATCATCTGACAACCTGTTTTGTGTCATGTAAGCCGTCGATAGAATGGGATTTAAGGTTGAGAATGAATATAGATAGATGACTTGCCTTGACGAGCTGATATCATAGCAAGTTCGGGGAATCGGATATCATAACAGATCCCGAGACCAATACGAGCAAATCCTACCAAGGGATCAGTCGATTCGAATCTGGTTTCAAAGAGTGTGGGATTTCTGACCAGCATCAAAATAATTTGTAGTTTTACCCCCTGTGAGGGTTTCACTTTCCTGAAGGAAGAAGACAAGGATAGTTTTTGAAAGGATTAGGTAACAAATATTCACCTTAAATCTGATCTTTCCTGGGATATCGATGTCAAAAAGATGTACTTTTCGGTGGGTTGCGACGAGTTCGCCTATGTGATTTCTAAATGAGTTGATGGTGTAGAGATTCTGAAGGATTCTCGTACCCTGAGGATTATAGACCGTGCAAGTGTTATAAATGTTGCCGTCCTGTACATCCCGTTCCGGTATGGAACCTGATGATGCTTAGTACTAAGCATTGAATCATAGTAATTCCAAAGAGTCAACACACCTCCAATCAACCATGTGCCAGTCTCTTTTGCAGCAACGGAGAGCATCTTTACTGTTTCACTCGCTGAATTGGAGACATTGTAGGGTTTGCCTCGCGTGAATTCAATCTCTTCTGCATAGACCGGGAAATGAGCATGTCCATATGGTGAATTAAAGCACTCCTGAGAAGATACATATAAGTCTTTAGTGTATTTTCCGTATGTGAGTTAAGAGCGAACAGGAAGGACGACGAGATCTGGCTTCTTGTTATGGCTTTGGCCAGAAGCAGCCTTGAGGATCATGTCTCGTGCATGCCTGATGTTATCGGCTTTGTTGGGTCCTACCTGTCCTAGTTGGATGAATGCCAAAGTAAATGGACGGAACGACTGTTTAGCTGCCATGAATATCGTATGTGCGTTAAAGCACGGAGATAATATCACGAGATGTAGCATCTGGCTCACGCGTCTATTCTAGGCATTAGTGTTTAAGCAACACAACACAACATGAGTCGCACAGCGCTCGCTAAGCCAAGTACAAAATATCTCCAGCGATCTGGGTGCATTTTACTTTCACCAGCGAAACGCAGAAGCCTGTACGATAAGCAGCACAGTCCCATCGTCCATCACTCATCTGAACAAGAAATCTGGGAGTGGACTCTGACATCAGTAGCCGTTGCGAAGTGCTACATACGCGATGTTCTGGATATGTCACAGTGCGAAGGTCAGTCTCGTCCACTTTGGGGAACACTTCCTGGGTTGACTCGAGATATAGGTTTCGATTTCTACTGGCTAGGAAGCACACCATGTCGTAAGGTTGAAATTTGTGGTGTTATTGTGGGCATTCAAGTGTTTGAGAGGAAAATAATGTATACTAGTGCGCTCTAGTTGCTACTCTCTACAAATTTATATCCCTTAACCAGAGTTTCTCTTAGTCGATGATGGAACGGAGGTCATGGACTGTACAGATACTCCGCAGCAGATCTTGGGGCCCCAGAATCTCGACATGTGCTCTACATCCCCTGGATATTCCCTACCTCAACCCATCAAGGCAATAGGGGATGTTGTCAAAGCTTCAGGCAGGATACAACGCAAGCATGAGACAAGACATATGGTTGTAGATGAAATATGTAAGCAACGCCGAGTTACGAGTACCACAAATATTAAATATTGAATTGTCCTAGCATTATCATCTTTTTGCGCACAACTTGAACATTGGCAAGTTGTCCGAGAACTGCATGAGACCCGTTATGACACCTCCGTACCTTTTGTCATCCCAGTTGTCCAAAGAGCACCAGAAACACCTCCGAAAAAGACCGTGGAGCCTTGGACACCAGCAATCACTATACCTTCAACATTAGCTAGTTCGAGCCCAACGACTGTTGCCTCTAGTCTAATAAAGTCTACCGGGAGCCCCTATGTGTGTGTTACTTATGCTAGTATCTGCAGATCGTGTGTTGATGTCGCCTCCTTTCAGCCACCGCCTAAATTACGGCACCCGTCGCGTCTGCGACCGTCAAACCTCACCGGCCACGCATTTAGAATATATGTTAAACACTTCATTAGTAATGCGTCTGAAAACTCGATAAAGGACGAGTCTGACTCGGATGATGAAGATTTGAGAGGTCTTTACAAACCTGCACGAGTTTATACCTCACAGATATTGGGAACAACGAGAAACTCAGCAACGTACGAAAATGACACTACACTCCTAACTCAAACTCGAAAGAAGCTCAAGCGGCCTTCCTTGTCGTCTCCTACCGACAGAACCTGTGGGGGATTTACTCTATCCTATCTTCGGCGCGTCCCCGAATTGTCCCTCTTGGCTACACGTGTTGTAAAACAGCGTGCACGAGAGCTGGATAAAAGGGCACAGGAAGTAATATCTCAATCAACTTCAGAGTCTACCCTCTCCAATCGGCATACTGCATACATCAAATTGGATAGAGCAAGTCTCGCAGCCAAGAAGAAACGTCTCTTCCAGTGGGCGATCTGCGAATTGATGAGGGACGGTAGCATCACCCTTTCGGATGGGCCCAAATGGCCGTTTCGAGCAGAAAGTACATATAGAAATCCGGAGGCCAATGTGCCGTGGAAGTATAGCTTGATGACGATGGATACTTCCTTGTTCAGCAACGCAAACAGCTCGAGATCAGTGTACAATGACGAATTGGAGTTGTCGGATCCAGACCCTGATGAAGAATCCTATATATCAACTAAGCCAGAGCTTTTGGCCCCTGCAATCACGAATGCGCTGAAGGCTTTAGTCCTAGCACCGTCCCGGAGACGGATCCTAAAGCGGAACGAGCTGATAGGGGGGTCGACTAAGGAGGATATACTAGAGTATTTGAAAAGAGATGATAGGTGGGCGTTCATCGGAGAGTGGAATATCACCGAGACGTTGGAGTATATGATGAATGTTGGCCTGGCATGGAATCCTTCCGGAGATCTTTGGTTGGCAATGGGGTGACGATACAAGAAGAGCTCATAAATTCAAGTGTTTGAGCGTTAATATCATGCCGGTTTCCTTGTCGATCAATAACCTGGCAATTTACTTCTCTGTAGCCGATACTTAATGTCTACAATTCTAGCCAAGGAACATTCAATCAAGGTATTGTAAAGATCATAGGCGCCCAAGCCTTAGTAAAGTCGTTGTTTGGCCTCTTGTGCAACACAAACTATGTTCTTAATCCTACTTCCTCTATACACTGTGAGTTCCTACTTCTCGTATGCTTTAGGTTCCAATTTACAGTTACATCCACTTTCCCCACCCAACGATTAAATTCTCAAAAATCTGGAGTGTCTCTGCCCTACTGACTGCCTACCCTATTTGATGGCGATCACATTGAACTCACTCGTTTTTTCCCTGCTATCGCTAAGCACACGACTTTCTTTGTGACAGTCACCGTTATTTGTATTAGCTACCGGAATGGTAACCCTATTCCTATGGTAACCCTATTTCTGCTCAGAGATTGGTGCCAACAGCAACAGCCTACACGACTTTACAACAGATTTGGATTCTTTTCACACGCAAGTGGCATCTTGTTGAAGTGTGAGTACTACTCGTCATCTTTTCATCGTCATCTTATACCTATGCTAACAGTATTATAGCTATTACTGTTTTATTACAGGTATTGAATACACCTGAGTTCTCAAGAGAGGCCTCTTTGAAATACCACAGTTGGAAACCATAAAGGGTAATAAGCATGATGTACATCCTGTAAAAAAGATGCTTATGTGAAGGTGATAGTCCTTTTGTGGAGTTACCCAACATCTTCATACCCTTAATAGTAGATAGGGCTTTGTTGGAATAAAAACAAATATGTTGACTGTCATATGCAAGTCCACCCATCTGGAAATTACATCTCCATGGTGATATCACCTCCCAATTATACAAGCTTGCCTTCTATGGTGGCCACATTTCTCACAACATATCTTATGGTAATGCTACAACCATCTAGGTATTCCATCTTCTATGGTAGAGATACTTCTATTTAACTTGGTCTTCTATGATGGAGTTACTCCTGTCAGTGTCTCAACACTAAAACCTCTACTTGGGATAATAGGAACTATACTACTGAAATCCCAAGTATCTCCTATAGTAAGCATTTGTATATAAGACTAGTAGTTATACTGTAATTCACTAGTCTAATAATCGACAAAGATAAACTCTTATTGAACTGATATCCAGTGTTCAATGGCAATATACCAAATCAGTACTCACTCCCATCTCAGACTTCTTCCTATTATCTGAAGTTGCAACCACACAGCAGATAGGCAGCACAGCACATAAGCTGAAGCCAAGGTTGTTCCATAAGTCCACACATCTCTAAACCTATCTTGCAGACTTTCACCCCTGGTATAAACTACATCTGACAGTATTATCAGACTCCCAAGTCTACTATTACTTTTAAACAGTTTTGTCTGCGAAACAACCTTTCCACTTCAAAGTCCAAAATAGCTTCCTCTTGCCATAATTCCTCAACTGCAACTCTGGTACCACTGCTTGAAACACCCTTTAACATTATTTCTCATTTCAGTAACCATTTGGCTTATTTGCCAAATATTCTACAACAATTAAGACAAATTCACCAAAGAGGCTGCTCATCTCCAAGGTCTCTATCAAGTACCATCTATCCTGGCCAAATAGTTTTGCCTGTTCCTGGCCCAAGTATTGTTCCTGTAGACAATAATTCTAACTAGGAGGATACTCCCACTACTAATACTATTACAGCTAATAGATCTACTTCTTCTACTTGCTTACAGTCAAAACCCTATCAGAGCGATAATACTAATGAACAGTTGGCCAATATACTTGGCTGACTTGCTAACACACTTAATGCTAATCAGACTCCCAGACTTAATACTAATTTATGGGGAACTAAAGCCCACATTTCCAATACTTTCAGTGGCACTGAGTCTGACAAGCTCAATAATTTCTTGTTTCAGTGTTGTTTATATTTCTGTACTAATCCAGCACAATTCGACACAGACATTGCAAAAATCAACTTTGCAATGACTTACCTCACTAGAGTAGCCTAGGACTGGTTTGAGGTGAATCTCAACCAGAAAAACTAGGGCATTCTTCAAGACTAGCTCTCTAACTAGAACCTGTTTGTTGACAAGCTACATCAATATTTTGGTCTCTCAGACCTCATTAGTGAAGCAACTAACATATTGGACAATCTCTGCATGAAGCCCAGCAACAAGATTTTCACTTATAATATGGACTTCATGTGCTATACCTCTCAACTAGGTTGGGGGAATAGTGTGCTCTGCTATTGCTATTACCAAGGGCTCTCCAATTGAATCTAGAATCCTATCTCTATCTGGAAACAAGGAAAACCCACCTTGTTCTAAGACATGTATACTTTAGCAATGACTATCAATCATCGCTACTGGGAACATGACCACAAATGCCACTATGCAAGACAGGCAGAAAAAGAAGCTCTTGAGTCTCATTCTTAGAAGCAAGGGAAAGCTCCTATCTCTGGTCCTACTATGGCCTTCCAAAATAAGACAAACCTATCTCCGGCAACCTTATCTGCTAAGATTCTCTCCTTGAAATCATCTCCATCTCCTGTTCCCAAAAAACAACCCAATACTCTACAGGTGGACCTCTCTTCCAAGCTGGCCAGCAATAGCAAGTTGACTAGTGATGAGCACAAGAAGCGTTTTGAAAATAATCTATGCCTCTATTGTGGTGTAGGAGACCACAAGCTGGACTTCTATCCCAAGAGGCAGACTATGGTCACTTCTAAGGGCTGTGATGCTTCAGCAACTACTGATCTTCTGACAGTTGCTTCTGAGAAATCCTTGGAAAAATAGAAAGTAACCCTTAGGACTCTGTACAGTCTGAGGGCCATATTGAACTTTCCTGTATAGCAATGAGTCCTATCTGACTCAATACATCCACTTTTTCTGATTCTCATTCACTCTTTATTTCCCTTACTTCTTCCTTGATTCTTGGTCAGGATTATCTTAATAAAATCCTGTTCCAAGCTCTCATCAACTCCAGATCTACTCATTGTTTTGTAGACTCTAAATTTGTGGATACTCATCACTTGAAGAACATCCACAACTCTTCCAGTTGCTCTCCACTTGTTTGATGGTTCATCAAATAGCATTATCTCTAAAATTGCCAACTTGTCCATAATTTTTTCCACCAGTGATTATATGAATCTGGACTTTTATGTCACTTTACTTGATTCTTCCTACTCTTTGGTTCTTGGATACAACTAGTTTGCCCAACACAATCAATTAATTGACTGGATAAATGGGTCGATAAAATTCTGTCCATCTTTGTAGGAAAATCTTGCTCCTTCTTACATTATGATTAATACACTGTCACAAACTTCATTTGGCTTGTATCTCCACAACCAGTGGACTGATTTTCACAAACTAAGTTGCACTAGAAAGCCCCAAATGAG
>Ga0157368_1000597_pt1 | contig 16551 bp, 11 predicted proteins | sample AttbisABBM3_FD_113146 | JGI IMG/M metagenome (GOLD analysis project Ga0157368, IMG submission 113146) | Fungus gardens microbial communities from leaf cutter ant in Botucatu, State of São Paulo, Brazil - Atta bisphaerica ABBM3 | ecosystem: Host-associated > Fungi > Mycelium > Unclassified ...
CCACCTCAAGCCGTCGTGTCGGCGCAATTTTAGGATTTATTTTCGCTAGGAAGGGATGCCAATGATTTACCTCTGTAGTGGTTGCCATAAGACGACATTTGAGACTTCTTGCTCGTGGTGCAGCGGCGCACAAATTTTGGATTCATCAGCACCGCATATTCAGCACATGACACCCCTCGATCCGTCCTTCTATCCCGACTTCCAGTATCAGTCGAAAGGGTTCATTAAAGATCTGTTAGGTAAGAAGAAGGAACAGGCTCAGCTAAATGATCTGCTGAATAATGTGCTGCGTAAGTATGCTCAGCTAAAGCAGCCATATTTTACGAATTTTATCCATACCGCTCGTGATACTACGGCTGGTGGCTCGGAGGCAAGCGTACCAGGGCCACGATTCGATGGCGTCTACTCTCAGAGAGAATTGTTCCGGGAAGTGCTGATCCGGAAAGGGTTTGACGAACTTGAAGGGCTGCCAACGCTGCTTGATAAGCTTTTGCAGACTACGACATTCAATTCAGTCTATGCAGGGTTTTCCCGAGAGCTTACCAAGCACATCAAAGGAGATCTGCACGAAACGCTGCGCTCTTGGATTGAAGAAGCTGGCACAACCTTCCGCGCAGACCTAGCGCTCTTCTATTTCTACCTTTGGGAAAATGACATCTCTTTTTCCAGCGTCCAGTTCAATCTAGACGCACCTTCCAAGCCTGGAACACCGCTGATGCCCCTAGCTGAATTCCGGAATGGGCTCGGCCTATGCGAACGAATTTACTTTGATATCGAAGTTCGCCGCTTCGGTAACCAACTGGAACATTTCAATCCAAATCGATTCATCACCATGTATCTGGTTGATGGTATGGATGGTTTCGAGTTCGAGGCTTTCCTGGTGAACGTCTTCCAGACCATCGGTTTCGATGTTAAAGAAACTAAGAAAACAGCTGACCAGGGTGCTGACCTGTTCGTTAGCCGGTTTGGCAAAACGATGGTCATTCAGGCTAAGAACTACACGGGCTCGGTCGGGAACGCAGCTGTGCAGCAGGCGATCTCCGCGAAGGCGTTCTATGGCTGCGATGAGGCGATGGTTGTGACAAACTCATACTTCACGAAGTCAGCCAATGAGCTTGCTACAACGGCAGGCGTACGCCTTGTGGATCGTGATGCACTACAAGGGTACCTCGACGACTACAATCAGAAACTCATTGAGGTGTTCCAGGCCGAGGCGGAGGAATGACGCACCCAGGGTCAGTAAAATTGGCCGGTTTCGCCGAAATCTCCAGCAGCCTTACATCTAGTTATGAGGTAAGTCGACGATCAATTCGGCTCCGGTTCCTCCTAAGCGTAGGGCTACTGAATTAGGTTGCCTCGTGCAGACCGTCGAATGCGGCGCGAAAGGTAAGCGTGTCGAGCGGGCCAGTTTCAGACGCTTGACCGAGCGCCCCAAAACGTCAGGTTACTACTAAGGGTACCGCTGATTGTCGCCGGCAATTTTATGGGCTCTAACTGAATTTTTAAGTTCGGTGTTATAAGTAATATTGAAGAACTAAATTTACTTTCGTTAAATCTAAAGCTATAGAATGCAGGGACGAGCGATGGTGGGTACAAGTGGCAATACGCGTCATATCCTGGCAGCAATTCATGCCAAAATCGACTCCATCGCGCTGGGTCAAGCGGAAGAGCTTTTAACCGGGCTAATAAAAAGCTTATCTCGTGAAGAACTATCTTTGGTACTCCCCGAGTTGCGTGAGGTCATTGGGAGGTTTTTCCGTAAGCGCAAAGACAAATTGTCTTTACTTTTAGAGGCGCACCTTAATGGTAGTGGCTCTGATCAGAGGATGGGCGTAGTCCAAGGTGGTGGGTTATCAAGATTCGATGTGTCGGAATATGAGAGACGGTTAAATAAGCTCCTGAGCTCCCATATTTTCCAATGGGCCACTTATTATCGTGATACTGTTGGCTTCGTATATAGGGATTTGTATGACCGCTTAGAGCAGGAAGAGAGTTGGTCAGAATGGTTGTCTATCGTAAGAGAGCTTTTTGCAGAGCACGCTCTCAATATTTCTGCTAGGGGGTTGGCATACTCTCAGCAGCATGGATTAAGTGAAGAGGCGGTTCAGTACAAGTCTTTAGGAGGTCTTCAGCAGTTTTTGTACTTGATCATGAATCTCTATGTGGATAGTCAAGAAAAGATTCTGAATTCTAACCACTCTCGATTGCACCGTAATATAGCTTCAGCATTGTTAAGTGGTGTATTAAAGGGGTACGCGCAGACTTTGGGGTGGGAGAGGCTGTGCAGCAGTTACAAGCAGTGGGTGCCTGCCCTTGGTTTCATTACAGGTGCCGATGCATTGTCTTTGATGCAAAAGTCTGAGGTAACTCTGGCGCCGCTTATCGGGCTCTTTGATACTGTTGTACCAGTTTTGCTGGCGATAGACGGCGTCTGTGACAAATTTAACGGTGCTGATTATCTTGTCACTCGAGTTAGTAGGGTTTATCAAACCTATTCATTAGGTTTGAGGGTTACGCTGTACTCGGTAAATGGTGGTGTTGCATCTGAGGTTTCTGCGGTTTCATTCTTCTCTGATGAGATTGCGGAGCTCGTTGAAGTTGAGCAGGTAGTTTCTAGTCGGTCAAATGTAGTGGTATTAAAGGCGAGCCCAATCGTCAAAAGCTGGATTGAGCAACATGAGCGATCCAATTTTGTTGATGCCTCTAAGAGTACTGGTCTGCCTGAGGCAGCTTATGATCTCTCGGAAATCGTACGGGGTGAGCTGGAAAAGCAGATTAGGTTCAATGCTGATCTAGAGGGGGCTCAGGTCATTAGGCACAACTACGCAAAAGATTTTCCTCTAGAAGATCCAGATTCCAGACGGTTGTTTACCGTTGAAAGACATAGCGTAAAAGTGTTGTTGGAGCGTTTTGAATTTGGAACTGGAATTCATCTCTGGTGCAGCGTTAGGCGATCTGGCAAGACAACAGCTGCGACTAGTTTGTCAGGAAGGTCCGCAGTACTATTCCAAACTATGGATCAAGTCACTGACCAGTTACATCATAATATTTTTGAACATCGGATTAAGGAAGCTTTGCAAGCGTCAATACCTATTTCGAATAATTTCTTCGAAGATATTATCAGAGAGTGCCTAGTCGGAGCAGGCATTGAAAAATCAAATGGGAAGGTGATTTTCTTGCTCGACGAGTATGAGACGCTCTTCGGCATGCTTGATGCTATGGTCTCGGTCAATCCCATGGCTAAATTTAATGTCGGTTTGCCCTTGCTTAGCCAAATGGTGCGGTTCGCGTCGAAAAATCTGCTTATCTTCATGGGACAAAGCCCGGACGCATATCATATCTTCCCAGCCCAGAATCAACTTAGTCCATTGGTTAGGCAGCATCATTTTCCATTGTTCGAGCACCATGTTGGGGCGGTTGATTCAGAGTTCGGCCAGTTCCTCAAAAAAGTTCTTACGCACAATCTTCAATATACGTCCTCGTTCATTGATGCTGTGTATGCTGAAACCAGTGGCCATCCGTACCTAACTGTCAATTTGATGGTCGACTTTTGCGATTGGCTGGCAGTTAACAATATTGCTGCCGTTAGTTCTTTGGATGCTAATCGCTTTGATCAATTTGTGAAGGCGCGCTTGACCCTGTCTGCACTAAGCAGAAGTCAATATTACTCATTTTTTAAATATCAATTCTCAGGTTATTTAAGTGATCAGACGAGGAGAAAAGAGTTGTGGCTTTACGCGGTCGCACGTGTGCTTCACCAGATAGGGTTGAAACACCCTCGTGCGCTATCCTGCCCAATTGCTAGATACAACGAACTAGCCACACAGTCTCTAGCTGGTAGCACCACCACCCCTCAGGTTCTACTTGTATCAGGTGTTCGATCTAACTTTTTGAAAGACGATGATGGGCATGTGAAGCCTGCAGTACGACTAATGGCAAGGCTCGCAGCCTGCTCAACCCCGGAGATTATCTGATGGAACTGGATGCCAAAACTATATCTAACCTGTTAGGCACTATTGAGTGGGGGGCAAGTACAGGCATACGTCTGTTCTGGATCAAAATTGCTCAGGGATCTAGGGATGCGTTGGCAGAAGCTTTGAGGAAGGTTGAGGGGGCAGAATTAATCGCACCAATAGTGCTTAGGGAACCGTTATTCCTGAGTGCGAATGCGGTTATGTCCGATTTTTCGAAGCTGCTTGAATCAAACAAGAAAGTTTTTGAAGGTTTGAAGGTTTCGGGTGATCAGAAAATTACGGTAATATTGCTCCTCAAGGAGAATTTCAATCTTTCACAAATCAGTTCGCCAGTTGTTCTACCTAGATGGTTTCCCATTATGGGAGGGATTGAATCATACTTGCACATATCGGACTTGCTTTGGTGTGCAGAAACTGAACTACTAAACTGCCCTAGTGCAAAAATAGAATTGATGTCTTCCACCTTGTATGATTTAGAATGCGGTATAGTTGAGCGTCTGCGCCAAGTATCTATAGTCAAGCCTGGCAAGGTTCGGGCTCTTCTCGACACTATCAACCCTGGTGGGGGAGGTACAGATGCGATGCTGGGAACCTTTGATGCTTTTTTGAAAAGTGTTATCGACCCTAACGGTTATCGCCCAAATTCTACAAGCAAGTCTTGTCTTATGTCGTTAATATTCAATCACGTGTTGAAGAGCTCACCAGATCAACTCTCATCTCTGTCGACTAAGTTCCAAGAGGCTGTTGCTGATAACTCAGTAGAATTATTGAGACCTACGCTTTTTGGTATCATGCTTAGGCCAAGTAATAAAACCATTGTTGCTACTAAGAATTGGCATTCTTTACTATTAGCCGCCTTTCAGGTTTACCAGCTTATGAATGCTTCTGCTCACAGTGGCGATTATCCTAAGTATCCGGTCTCTCTCATCAGCTCTAATGCTCGGGATTTGCTGGAGTTTCTGGTGGCGGCAAACAGATATGTTGCGGTTTTAATTTCTATTGACGAGGATGAAATGGGGACTGACTAGCGTTAACGTTTGTTTAGGCTGCAAGTCTGATTGAATAGTAACTTGGTTTTTGAAAAGAAAAGGGACAGATTTCTCCTTGGCTGCCTGTCTGTTTCTGGCCGATTGCAACCTGTCGTACCCGGTTGCAATCAGGCCGAAGCTTTACTTTCGAAGTGTCTGCGAGGTTTGGGGCGATTCAAAATAGTGTTGACATTTACAATAAATATTTGCCTGCAATTTAATACTCTGAAATCATCCGGAGCCTGATGTTCTAGCTCGGCTCTTAAGTTTGCTCCGCATAATATGGCTAATTAAAATTTCATTATATATAACTTTGGGAGCTTCTATGAAATATGCAAATGTCAACGTCACGGGTGATGCTGGAGAATACTATTTTGCATATTTTGTTACGCACACTTTAGGTTGGCCATGTAGGTTGCTAGATATCGACATTGGTATTGATGCGCAAGTGGAGATACTTGATGATAAATCTCATAGTACCGGCCAATTTCTGGCAGTACAGATAAAGGGCACACGAGATCGTGAAAAGCTTAGCATCGATGTTGCGAAGAAACATGTGGATTATTGGCTCAGCATAGACATCCCAGTGTTGCTCGCGCTTGTCAACGTCGACAGGCGAACAGTGTACATCAAAAGTATTCGCGTCAATGGTGATGACCCTTCACCAAACACCAGCGGGGAAAACTATAAATTCAGGTTCAATAGATCAGATTTGTTGTCAGTATCCCGAATTGGTGAATTGCGCCTCCTAGCTTATGCTACTGAGATTCGTTGCATTGAGAAAATATTGAATTCGGTGAATTCAAAGTGTTCAGAAATTATCGAAGATTGCAATATGGAAGAAGGTATCAAGGTTGAGGATCATGAGCATTATTTAGATTTTATTTCCGACATACGGGATGTTGGCGGTCAACTTTTCAATTGTAAGGAGCTAGTGCTGAAAGTTCGGAGTCAGGTAGGCGATTGCGGATATGCAGAATCCTACAATTTGTTCATGAGGGCTCGCTCCGATATGAGTTATCTTTTTGATCGCGCAGACTACATGATTTACAACCCATCTGAAATGAAAGCTTTTAATGAAGATTATTTCGCGCTAAATTCAAAACTTGCGTTAGATTACTGAGATACCTGAATCCACTGACCTACTTTCGGGTGTAGTGATTTAGCGCACGCATGAACCTCCAATCGCAATAACTCATCGTAGTCTAGGTGAATCGTCCCCTATTTCGTAGACTTCTGAGAACGACCGCTTTTGATTGTTAGCTGGCCTCCGCCAACGGGAGCTTTGGGTCGATTACTGTCACTGGCTGATTACGGTTCAAATATTTCCATAATTCCGTAATGATTGCGGAAACTGTCAGCTAGAGACTGCTAGGTGCAAGGCGCTGTGGGCTCTTTCGGATCTGCAGCCTGGCAAACCTCGGGCAATCCAGGTTTTAGGCGCGGTCGTTAAGATCGCTCGGGCCGATAGGGCGCTGAGAGGCCTGGAAGCATGCACCAGCCAAGAAATGCGGGAGGTGGTTCGATCACGCTCTCACAGTGGCATCAGGCTGGTCGATGAGGACAGCATTCTAGAACCTTGGCGGCAAAGATTTTTGACTGCAAGCACGGGGTTTAAGCGTAGGGCGGCTGAGCCTTATCTACACCACCTTCAAGTGTTCGTCCGTGCTCCGCGCGCGGAGATGTCCCATCTGAACGCACACTAAGCGCTTCCCTACCGTTAGAGATAGCCATAATGCCATTGCCCTCATACTGCTTGACAGCTGTAAATTGCGGGAATATTCGTGATTTGCGGTATGAGAACTCAAGCGAAAAGGATGCTGACTATGAGTATTAAACCAGGCCCAAAAAGAAAGAACGAAGACGGCACCCCGGACAAGCGGCAGAGGGTGACGCCTGAAAGGCAAAAGGAACACCCGGATCTAAAGCCGCATAAGCATAGGAAGGGGGAGTAGAGGAGAAGGCTTGCTCTTGAGATCACCAGCCCGACAGATGCTAGACGATGACGTCTTGTCCGCATCCTAGAAGTGCCTGCTAACAAGCAGGCACTTCTTCGTTTAGCTTTGGAGCCAGGACTCGACTTCGTCGCTGCCGTGCTCACCTTTCCACTGCTTGAGTACCTTGTGATTGCCACCTTTGGTTTCGATCCGCTCACCTGTATGGGGATTGGTATACACCTTGGTGGTACGGGCGCGACGCTTGGTTTTTTCCTGAGTGTTCACCTTGGCTTTACCCGAGCCAGCAGGGGGATCAATAAGGATGATGATATCGCGCAGCGATTTGTTGTACTCTCCCAGTAGATTCCGAAGCTTCTCCTCAAACTCCAGTTCCTTCTGCAGCCGATCGTCACCGCCAAGGCTTTCCAGTCGCTTTTGTAGGGCTTCGATTTCAGCTTCGATTTGGCGATATTCTTGGATGATAGACATAGAATTCTCGTGATGGCCTGCGTGGTGTTTAGGCTAGCAATTGCCTTTTGAAGGCAATCATGGGCCTAGTATTAGCAGTGCTATTGTTCTGCGCAAGTTTTTGTTTCGAAGACGTACTGGTCGTCCTTGGGCGTGATCACTAAATAGATTCCGTCGTCACCTTTCAAGGCAGCCTGTCCCGGGGACAGCGTGCACCGCGTATATCGATTGGCTTCAAAATGATAGGCAAACCAGCCCATAGCGTTGCGCAGCGACTCTTCTTTTAACGTGATCTGGCCAATACCGTTGCCAGACAAACTACCCGCAAGATAGCAAAGCGCGAAGAGTCGCATGGCGAAGGTTGGGATAGGGAAGGTCTCGCGAAGGCGAGGGTGGAAACCACTGGCAACCTTCTCCACGCTCAACGAGTACATCAGATAGAGCTGCGAGAGGGGAATGGCGGCGATCGCCAAGAAAAACGTCGCAACCCCGATGAAGCTGGGCGCGATCAAGATGGCGACGATGTTCCTAGTAAGGGGCAAGCTGACGCTGTCGGTCTGCGTAACCTGATTAATGTACACACCTGCGGCACCCAAGCAGACCATGGTCATGAGGAAATAGGCGGCCGTCATGATGAGCTTGCCGAGGGCATTCTGAGCAATCAATGCCCAGGTTCTGTATAGGTCGTTGACGACAGCCGAGAACATGGCGGCCTTCGAAAAGAAGACAGCAGCATTCTGAAAATCATCGGGGGCGCGGCCGTGGCCGGCCAGGCAAACGGCACCGAGAAGCGCAGTAAGCAGATAAAGTCTTTGGCTTACGTTCAACTGGCTAAAGGTGGCTAGTGATCGTTGCCACAGACGCTGCAGTAGGGCTTGCTCAGGATCCAGGGCAGGGGAGTTATTAGCGGTCATCAAGTATTCGCCTTTAGGGAAGAGAATGCCTCTACTCGTACTAATCACTCTTGGCCGATGACGCACCCGAACGCACCTACCTCAGTACATGCGGCGAAGAAAGAAGACAGTAGCCAATAGAGTTGAACGAAGTGGGGCGCGGTATGCTCGCCTCTTGCCATGGCTTGGAATTCCCGTTCAACTGCGCCCTTACTGAGCGATGACGTCACGATGGCCACCCTCTTAAGCGTGTGAGGCGCGTTTCTGCAGAACTCCACAGCCGTACTTACAGCTTCAGGTGCGCCCCGGCAGGTGCGGTGGATGTGGGTAGTCACCCCGCCATTTCTGTAACGCCTTCTCCAAAGATCAAGCTTTGTGGTCATGGTGGGCCCAGATAAGGCGAGGCGTCCAAGATTCTTGATCGCTTGGCCTACGGATGCATGAAACGCGCTAGCGCTAAGGGATAGATCTCCGTGCTTTGCGTGGTAAAAGGTGATGCGAGGGGTCGCTGGATCTGTCCAGAAACCAATGAAATCCGCCCATTCATCTCCTAAGTCATCGCACACCAAGACATCGTCTTCTCGGGCAACGGTTGATAGCACAGCGCCGAACGTCGAGTCGGCATCGAACGTGTCCTGCGCAGCAGTGAAGCCGCCTTTCTCACTAGTGACGTTGGCAAGCTCTGCGTTAATGAACAGGTGACTCAAAAACTGCGCGCCACCATTGATCAGTGAGTCATCCTGATAGAGCGTTCCATCGAGGTATGCATAGCGAAGATCATCGAATAAGACGATAAAGAGGTCTTCTTTGTCGATGAATTGCTTGATCGGGACACGACGTTCATCCTCGCCTAAGGCGTAGTGGGCGTTTTCAACGTACACATCGGCCGATAGAGGAAGAGACAGGCGCTTAAGCGATATGCGTGTCTTCCTGACCGCAACCTCTCCGACCTCAGCGCCCGTGCAAAGCTGAGACAGGATGTGGCGCCCAGCTGCCTCTTTGCTGATACCCATCACCTTTGTCAGCTCAGCGAGTATCGGATCGATCTCTGCCTTGGATAGCTCGCGGAAGCGCGCGCCCTCTTGTATAACCAATCGAATGGCTTCCTCATCAAAGATGATCTGTCCTAAGAAAGCGGTATCAACGGCAAATTGTGTGGGGCTGCTCGTCAGCTCCGATAGCTCTAAAGGTCGTGCAAAGGCTGCTAGGAAGGATGAGGAAGATCGTCTGCCCGGGCGTGGGCGCAGCCGATCGATGATACTGCAGGCGTAGGTGATCAGTTCCCTATAACCCGCTCTGTCCGCGCGCTGGGAGATCCGTCCAGTCCGAGGTGTCGTTGAGAAATGCTCGTTTGCTTCAATGAAGCTGTAGCCCAAAGGGGCATAGCGAGCTGAGGAGGACATAGCTACGTTATTTTTAAGATCCACGCCTTCGAGCGTCTTGCTGCGCAGAGCAAGGCGCGACGTCGTCAGATGACGCAGCCGAACTCGGTCAAACACGGAACTGTTGCTGGTGAGCCCTCGATCGACGTCTTGAGCGCTAATCCGCTGAAGATGTCTTCTGACGAAGTCGACGGGGATCTCGAGCTGTGACTTGAAGACGGCAACGTAGCCGGCGTACTCGATGATCAGTAGGTATCCGGTTACACGGTCGGGCAAAACGTTCGCTTCGGGTAGAAAGGGAGGTTTCTTGTCGAACTTGAAACAGATAGCAGACCAAACGACTTCGTCCCGCTGCAAACGGACAGAGCAGAAGATATTGCGAGACGGCGATGACTGAGCTCCTCTCACCGACCTAAATAGGGCGGTCACCGCGCCTGACGTGATCCGTGTTTTTTGCCGATAGAAGTAGCAGGATTTGCCTGCCTGAAGCTCGTCAATCATCTCCGTTTCCCTACGAAAGCCAGCTCATTCCGTGGAGCCTGTCAGACGTAAACGGTAGTCCAGCAAAGTGGTAGCTGTCCAGGCGGATGCTGCTGAACTGGAAGGAGCATGGCGGACAAAATCAGACGCACGCGCTCGCGATCTACCAGCCTAGGCAATGAAGGGAGGCGCGGGTAGGGAAAGGGGGTAAACCAAGTTACCCGAGTACCTAGTCGCCTGGATCGCGCTGGCCTGCGCGGCACGTGACGAGCAAAGCCCGCGTAACGAATGACTTACCGTTACTGCTGACCTGACTTTTCGACCCAGTAGTCGTAGGTGGATTTGGCGTCCTTCAGTCGATCAATTTTAGGGGCCGTCTTCAACGCCATCGTCTTGCTCACAAGCTCGCCAAGTTCATCTGCAGCCGAAGGCCTCCACTCGTGTGCAACGGCCCACGCTCTAACGTTCTCTGCAGCCATAACATGTTTCATTCGTCGCAGGATACGCAATGTGCGAACCGCCGCTTCTTTGTCTCGGGGATTGAGGAAGCCGTGAGAGAGGTTGATCCTGCCTGATAGACCCTCCATCGCTATTCTTACGATTGGGTCACTAATCGTTGCCCCAATTTGGGCCTGAGGAATGTCATCAATCAGCGGTGACCAAGCGCTAATCCAAGGATCTATCACATGCTCCGCATAAGGTAGCGCAATGATTGCAGCAGGCCTTCCGAAGGAATCGATCCTGTCCATCATGTCTTGGCTAGCATATACGCATATCACCAAGGTATCTGCGGGTAGGTTGGTAAGGGTTTTTTTGGTTACTAAAGAGGCGGGCAGACCACAGATCGAGACCTGCTGACCCTTTTCAAAGGCCTTACAGACGTTTTCACCGAGGTGCGCACCGAGAGTCGTACTAGTGCTTGCATTGGCCTTGGTAGGTACGAGTATTGCGACTCTAGCGATACCGCTTTCAGGCTTCCGACATAGCGACTCCGCAGCCCGAAATGCAGCTTGGAGGTCTTCGTTGGTGAAAACCATTCTGATAGGTGTTGGCATGTGTCGATCCCTGTAGCAGTCGAGTTTCGGATAGTCATCAAAGCATCAAGAAAAATCCAGTCCGTTTGGCTGGTCAAGCAGCGTACGGCTTAGGGCTACGTGTAGATTCAGCAGGTCGAGCCATTCGGTTAGGATGAGTCACCTGCATAGCCAGCATCTCCAGCTCAGCATCAGCTCCATAGAGGTAAGAATGTCTGATCAAAACCACCACCTTTCGCTATTTGAAGAAGACTACCTACTGCGTGAGTTGGGCCCTGTAGCGCACGTTCCGCAGGTCGCACTGACAGAGCTTGTTGCGAACGCCTGGGATGCCGGCGCCAGCGTAGTCGACCTGTACGTACCTAGCGAAGTTGGCGGTTCTCTAACCGTGGTTGACGATGGCCATGGAATGTCAGCCCAGCAGTTTACTAAGCGTTGGATGACGCTTCGGTACGACCGCCTCAGACACCAAGGCTCAAAGGTAGAGTTCCCGCTGGGTCGAAGCTCTAAATACAGGAAGGCTTACGGACGTAATGGGGTAGGTCGGCATGGCCTTTTGTGCTTTGGCGATCACTACCAGGTCGAAACATGGCGCGACGGAAAGCTCAGCACCTTCGTCGTTGGTACGGAGTACGGCCCCAGTCCTTTTGTCGTTCGCTCCTCAGCGGTTGCAGATCGTGTAGGTTCTGGTACGCGGCTGTCGGTATCAGTCAGTCGAAACCTGCCAGATGTGGAAGAAATCATTACGGTGCTTGCTGCACGTTTTATCCATGACCCGGGATTTGAGATACGGGTAAACGGCGTGTCTTTGACATTGGCAAAACTCGGAGAGCATGCCCGCACAAGCGAGATAAAACTAAGCGCGGGACGGAGTGCTAAAGTCATCGTTATTGACACGACTCAGCAGAGCTATTCGTCTATCCACCACGGTGTCGCGTTCTGGGTTGATCACCGACTCGTTGGTGATCCCTCATGGGTCATTGGACAGGTTGCGAATTTCGATGGTCGCACTCGGTTCGCAAGACGGTACAAGGTGATCGTAGACACCACCGGGTTCGAAGAACATGTCGCACAAGACTGGACAGGGTTTAAGTCGACGCCTGCGGTTGATGAGCTCTTCAAAGCCTCTGCAGCTTGCATCCGACAGGTGGCGGCGGAGCTCGCAGCTGAACTGCTAGAAGCCACCTCTGAAGATGCCCTGGTACAGAACCGTTCGGATCTGAAATCGTTAGGTCAAGGTGCCCAACTTGAAGTTACTGCCTTTACGAAAGCTGTGGCACATGCCCACCCGATGGTCACCCCAGATTTTCTTGCCACCGCGGTAAGGGCAGTAATCAATTTGGAGAAGTCCAAAAGCGGCGCTTCCTTACTGGAAAAACTGGCTCAATTGTCTCCGACGGATGTCGAGGGCTTGGATTCGTTGCTGGAGGACTGGTCGGTTAAGGACGCCTTACGCGTACTGGACGAAATCGATGGCCGGCTCAGTGTGATCGAAACCATATCAAGACTTGCGGAGGATCCTAAGACGGACGAACTGCACACCCTACACCCCTTGATCCTTCGCTCTCGCTGGCTGTTCGGGCCCGAATTCGAATCTATGGAATACTGCTCGAATATGACGTTGAAAAGTGTTGCCAAGCAGCTCTGGGGCAACTGCAATGCGACGTTTATTAACGAGCGTCAGCGACCGGACATCGTAGTGTTGCCCGATCACTCGACCGTTCAATTGTTAGGGATAGAAACCTTCGATCCGTTAGATGCGTCGGTTGTCCAGATGCGTAATGTTCTCTTGATTGAGCTGAAAAAGGGTGGCTTCAAGCTCAACCGCCAAGAGGTCAACCAAGCTGATGGCTACGTTCAAGACATCGCCGGATCGGGGTATGTAGATGGAAAAATTTTCATCACGGCATGGGTGGTTGGGCAGTCGATCGCCCGAGGGGTTAGCACATCCAAAAAAGTAGGAGATGGGGGAGGTGATTATGGACAAGTCAAAGCAACTACATATGGTAATTTGGTAAGCACAGCAAATTTAAGATTGATGAGACTAAGAAAGGCCTTGGAGGATCGCTATAGCACGGTCAAGACCGACGATCTTCTTGCGAAAGTACTGGCGACGCCGGAGCAAGGTGAGATGGATCTAAATAGATCACAGAGCACTCAAGCTCAAGAAGCCGCTACGAAGAAAGCCGTCTGACAAAGAGCCAAATCTCCAGATTAGAGGCCTGAGCCCAGTTCACCGGTACGCTGAAGCTCACGCAGGAAGATATTCGGGCGCTGCTTGAAGAGGCTATCGACAATCGCAAGGACATTGCCTCAAGCCTGCTAGGGATGCTCCTGCTCTCTCAACGGGCGCTGATCCCTGCCTCTCCTGCCTCTAAAGAGTAGAGAGCGGCGTATAAACCAACTTTTAATACCGCTAGTTATCAAAGTTAACAGAGCAAAGGCGCCTGGGAGAGGCGAGGGTAGAGTGCACGGTATGCCCGCGGCTTGTCGCTTTAGCGCGGGATTCGTGAGGGTCACGCTCCGCTTGATTCCGATAAGTGAGACGCGAACCTGCTAGGTCAGGTGAGGATTACCCTTTGAGTGAACGGGGCGTTAACAGTTAGAGGGTGACGTTAAGGCACCCTCACGGTGGCCCGGCGTTGATACAAGGTTGGCGTGAGACACTGACGAACAGCACGTGCTGCAACACTTACGGTTCCTCGTAATGTGGCAATGGAGCTACGGGCTATCGGTCAGCGGCAGTACGGCTCACGGTGGTGACTCAGCGCCTTGACTAACCGGGCCTGTAAACCTGTTTTCTGCACCGTAAACCAACGAAGTTTACGGTGCAGAAAATAGGTTTACACCTAGTGGAAGATGCAACCGGTCGTCAATCATCTCATCCCCCACACTAGCGCATGATTTGCTGCGTTCAGCCTCTATCTCGAATACCCAGCCGCTTCACGGATAGCGCTCGCTCCTGATCGTGCGAATGGTAATAGGTGTTTTGAGTTGTAGCCAAATTAGAGTGGCGCAGATCGTATTGCAGGTCTTTGGGGTTTCTGAAAGGTGCGTCGAATGTGGCCGCAGTATGGCGAAGCCAGTGAGATGACGCTATGCGCAAGCTATCCATTTCATAATTCTCGCGAGCTTCATCTTTCATACGCTTCAGCGCGTTATCGAAGACAGCTTGGAGGAGGGCGCGTACTTGTCGGTCTGACAAGCCCGAACGTCCGTTCAGTGTTTTAAGAAGAGGAGTATCCTCTTGATAACCTGGTAACGGTGTAAGTCCCAAGAACGTACGGTAGCGCGTGAGGTACTTTTTTATGTATTCGTCTCGGACAGCAATCTTACCGACCTTTTCACCCTTTCCTACGACATGAAACCACCAGTTACCGTCTCCATCCCTGCGAAAGTCTCCCATGGTTGGCTGCCAGCTTGCACGACCAACAATATCAGATATGCGTAGATACATGCTGAACATCGTTAACAGTATAAATAGCGTTCGCTCATGCCTTTGAGGTTCAGCATCGGCCATTGCTTCAGCTGTATCTATAACGTAGTCCCATTGCAATGGTGTTAATGCACGAGTGGAGTTGGCTTCCTGTGGAGACGAGCTATATTGCCCCTTTTTCAAAACCTTTCGGAATGGGTTTGAGCCTGTGATCTGTTCTTCTACCAAGTACTCATAAAAGCCATTTGCAATCTTAAATACGTTGCTCATGCTGCCTTTCGAAGAGTGATAGTCAGCGTTTGAAACATCATAAACCACAGGCGCTTCGCCGCTATTTTTGGACGCGCGCTGTGTAAAGGGCTTCCACTTCGGATTCGCCGTACTTGCATGCATTAACGCAGCGGCTTCTTCTTGGTTTGGCAGGAAGCGATTACGGATCACTGGCCCGACCCAGTCCGCGGGTGGATTCTTGCAGAAATCTAGGAAGGCCTCTGCATCAAGTCTTTTCAGTTCGGCCACTGGTTTCTGGCGGACTATAAGTGACCACAGGAACAGTCGCTCAACATGCCCGCGATAAGTGCTGTAAGTAAGTGAATTGTCTGCATAACGACGCAGATAACCACGAATAGCTAAGAAACCTGGTATCGCCTTGAGTTCTAAAGGAAAACTAACTAGGTATTGATCGACGCTAGCAATTGACGGCCGATTCAGTGTGAAATTCTGGTCTACAAATTCGCTATGAGATTCAAAAATCGGCCGGGGAGTGCGGGTCATCTTATGTACCGGAAATGGGCGGCAGAAATCTGCGTCGAGAGACTTCCTAATCTGACTGTTTTAGGAAGTTCCTGGCCGTCTTATCTCTAGCCAATGTTAATGAGAGGTTCTTGATGGTATCCCCATGACTGTTATGTCGCAACCATCATGTTGGAACGATCTCCCCCTGGCTCTCTCTACCTTGACATTTCAGTTTGAAGGTACTAAGTCAATTTGGATTTACTGTTTCAAAACCCATGACATAGATAGCTGATAATTGGTTGCTGATTATTTATTAAAGCCTGTGCGACCTAGCCTCCATTAATTAGCGTCAATTATCTGATAAATATCACTTTCCGCTACCTGGCGAGCCTGATATGGAAAATGTCCGAAAAAGCGTCGATTTTCCTGAAGAAAGAAAGTGTCCGCATTAGGTGCAAAGCAGCTCCAAGCCAGGAAAAACCAGGGTTTCGTCCCAGGCTGGCACAGATGGCATGTTGGAAAGTGTCCAGATTTCCAGTGAGTCCACTGTCAGGAACGCAGCGAACCAGAATGAGGGTCAGGTACTCCAGATGAAGCCGGGAACCCGCACAAGCTGCTGCATACGTTGGTATGCCTGCTTTACAGCCTGGAAAGTCATCCAGACTTAGCCTCCTTGGAAAGATGTTCTCAGAGTTAGCAGCGCACGAATCTTTGGAAAGTGTCTGCATTAGGCGATCCAGCTAGCCACCTGGAAAGTGTCCGTATTTCGCGCAAAAACAGCTGAGATGCACTATCCACGGCCTTTTGAAGAAAAAGCACAAGGTCGTGGGAATCGTGATGAGTGTCCTGATAGCGCACATGCCGAGAGTGAAGGTGTCACCTACGCACGCGATATGAATAGCTCTAGATCAAGGGTTTTAGGCAAGCCTAAGCCGCAGGTAGTGTCCTAATTACTGCAAATTTTCGCCGGCCCTTGCTTGTAGCAGTTCTCTGGAAGCCGCGTCGTTACTGGCTTGGAGGGTGAGGAGGGCTTACAGTGTCCGCAATTCGCAACGGTCACAGAGAGTGCGGATGGAAGAGACGTTTCTGTAGGGGCATCGACCATGATGTTAGTATTATTTAACATAATATACATTATGCGAAGCAAGAGAGATTCGGCGAATGTCACGATCTACGCCTGGCCA
>Ga0157368_1000598_pt1 | contig 16515 bp, 11 predicted proteins | sample AttbisABBM3_FD_113146 | JGI IMG/M metagenome (GOLD analysis project Ga0157368, IMG submission 113146) | Fungus gardens microbial communities from leaf cutter ant in Botucatu, State of São Paulo, Brazil - Atta bisphaerica ABBM3 | ecosystem: Host-associated > Fungi > Mycelium > Unclassified ...
AATTCACAAGAGAACTCGACAAGGAGTCTCTTCTTAATTAGAGTCCTATATATACAAAGTCCTCATGGTCCGTGCTACTAATAATTAACCCTGCCCTTATGTCCATGCTTCTTCCTCATGTTCCCCTCAAAACCACCATGTTGTATACATATGCCCTGACGTCATCTTTCAGATCCTTCTACCATATTCTAGGCCTTATGACGTCACATCATGTGACATGTCATGTGACTGTGATGTCACGTGCCTCTTCATCGTCCAAAAAGGAAAAGAAAAGAAAAAGAAAACAAAATCCCTATAAAGTCAGAAAATAAAAGAAAAAGAAAATAAAAATTGTTCATGTCCCAAGTGTCCCATAACAGAAAGTTGATAACAAACAAGATGCCAAAAAAGGTGTGAATGTACTTAATAGTAAATTTTATCACTAAATTGCCATTGGTAGTAGGAAAAGATATGATTTTGGTAGTATGTAATTAGTTGTAAAAAATAGTATATTTTGTAGCAACAACAGAAGGAACATTGGTGAAAGGATTAGCAAGATTGTTCAAAGATAATGTATGAAAGTTACCAGAAAGTGTAATAAGTAATAAAGGATCCTAGTTTGTGGCAGAGTTAACAAAAGAGTTGAACAAGATGTTAGGAATAGAAACCAGATTGTTAACAGCATTCCACCTGCAAATGGATGGGAAGATGGAATAGATAAACCAAAAGTTAGAATAGTACTTGAGGTTCTTCACAGAGTATAGTTAGTAATAGCAGAGTTTGTAGTGAACAACAAAGTTCATTTGGCAACCAAAATATCACCTTTCATGGTAAACTATAGAAGAGAGCTGAGAATGGGAGCAAATATTAGGTAGAAGAGAAAAGTAGAGAAATGATAGAGTTTATGGAGAGAATAAGAAGTGGAAGAATAAAAGAAAGGAGATAAAGTGATGCTGAGAATAAAGGACTTGGTATTGAAAGAGAGACTAGTAAAGAAGTTGACTGAGAGATATATAGGATCTTATGTAGTGAAGGAAGTAATGTCAAAATATATAGTGAAACTGAAGCTACTGGCCTCTATAAGGATTCACCCAGTGGTAAATGTTAGTAAAGTTGTTAAATATAGGGAATTGGTAAAGAGATAGAAGATGGAAAAACCAAAGCTAGTTAAAGTTGATAGAGTAAAAGAATGGGAGGTGGAGAAAATCTTGAATAAAAGAAAATTAAGGGAAGTAATGAAGTATTTGGTATATTGGAAGAGGTTTACAGCAGAAAATAATACATGGGAAAAAGAGAAGTATTTGAAAAATACAAAGAAGTTAGTAAATGAGTTTGAAGAAAGAATAGAAGCAAAAGTTAGACAATAAGAGAGACCAGGAAAAGTGTGAAAAGTAAAGTTGAATCTGAATATAGAGAAGTTTAGGAGGAATGAGTTACTAGGAAAGTATACTACAAAGATTTTGTTTAAATAGGATGATGGAAAATTCAAGGACAAGTATTTAAAAAAGCTGGAAAGAAATTAGCAAAGATAGAAGTTAGTTTCTCTGGAGGAGAAACATTAAAGGGGGGATAATATTAAAATAGTAGACTTGACTTTTATTTTATTTTATTCTTTCTATTTTATTTTATTTTTCATTTTATTTTATTTTTAAGCTTAAAGTTAGGATTGGTATGATGTCACAAGTGAATGTCACACATATGTCATAGTCTCACTGTCACATGATCACATATCACAAGAACATGATAGAAACTTCTGGAAAGAAACAATATTACTATAATATGTTTGACACATGTTGACCTTAAGAATAATGTATAGCCTTTGGGGTAGGTTAATGGTACTGTAGCATGGACTAGTAACTTAGCATATATAAAATAGACAAGTTTATACCAGAAACTCTATTAAGTTTTCTTATAATTGCCTAATTCAAGATTTATTCTTTTAATCCACTCTAAGATCTTAAGTCTTAACATTTGGCACATGCTCCAAAGTGAAATTAAATCTAGACAAATATAACACCCATCTGATTTGTCTCTGATTCAACTTCTACATCTTCATAAAGTATTCTAGATTTTTATGGTTTATCCAAACTTTAAACTTGAATTTCTGTTTTATTTAACAATTTAGAAAGATAAGCTACTGATCTCCATTTCCCATCTGCACACTCCATTGACAATACTCCTCTTGTTGCATAGTCTGATACATTTACCTCTATTCTTATCTTCCTATCTAGATCTGGTGCCACCAATATTGGTTCCACTATAAATCTTTTCTTTTATCTTTGTAAAATTCTCTACAAACCTCCTGTAATAATTAGTCAACCCCAAGTATTTTTGTATGTGTTTGACTGATTTAGAAACTAGCCAATCTAATACTACTTTTACTTTTTCCTCTTCCTTTTGGTCCAATCACAACTTCTAAAAAGTCTATCTCTCTCACTTTCCACTTACACTTCTCTGGCTTCACATTATTTTCTTCCATCCTTCTCAATATCTCTTCTACTAATTCATCATGTCCCTTCTTACTTTCTGTTTCTACTATTATATCATCAATAAAGCTCCCTACCTTCTCTATGTTGATTAAATCTCTTAATAACTCATTCATCATGGCTTGAAATGTAGCTGGTGAATTTGTTAAATCAAAGAACATGACTATTATTTCAAATAGCTCTTCTAGGGTTATAAAGGCTGCTTTCAGCTCATCTTCTTCCTTAATCTTCATGTTGTTGTATCCCTATCCCAAATTCAGCTTTGTAAACATCTTTTTGGTCCCAATGTTCTTATTAATGATAACAAATAATTGTTTTTTACTATCCACTTATTAAGGTACTAATAGTCTTGTACTATTTTCTTCTTTCCATTCTTCTTTCCTACAAAGAATACCAGTGCTATTTGTAGTGACTTTGACAGTCAGATATACCCCTTCCTTATTTACTTCTAAATAAACTTCCTCACTTCTTCTCTTTCTTTTCTGGACAAGATATAAAATTTCTCTTCTTTTAGTATGAACCCTTTTTTTAAGTCAATTCCATAGTCTTATATCTTCTTCATTGGCATTCTCTTACTAGCTTTCCTTCTGAACACCTTAATCTACTTGTAAAACCATTCTGGTACTAACTTTTTTGCTTCTTCCTCTAATCTCACTGCTTCTTCATCATTCCAAATCTCTTACTCTTCTGTGGCCTTCTTCACATTTATTATCTTTTCTTTTTTTGATTTTTTTCTTTTATTTATGTTATCATGGCTTTCTCTACTTTAGTCTCTACTACTTTCTATACTTCTCAGAATATCTCATCATCTTCACTTCTGCTGTCTTCCAATCAATCTCAGAATTATGTTGAGTAAGTTATGGCATCTCTAAGATCACATTCCACTTTGTCCTCTAATTACATCTACTTCTGTCCTCTCTCTGTATCTCTGATAATAGATATTAATCTCTATAGTATATTTGATCAGCTCTTTTTTATTAAATGTTCCATCCCTATTCCTTACATAAATTGGTGTTTCAATTTTTTTCAACTTAAATCCTTGCTTCCTCACAAATTTTTAATTCATTACTAACCCTATTATTTCACTGTCCAATAATGTTTTCACTATAATTCCCTCTTGTATATCTATTCTTTCTAAACCAGTTTTTACAGTCATCTCCCTCAGTAATTCTCCTTCTTTTGTCTTTTCTATGTCTTCTGATTTCTTTCTTTTTCTTTTTTCCTTCTTTGCTTTTTCTTCTCTTAAGATAGTCTTTCTGTCTTTCTTAGGTTTCTCTAAATCTAGAATACCAGCTTGCATTACTCAATTTGCTAGTATATGGAACCTATTATAAGAGCCTAGTCAAGGACTACTAGACTTTCTTTCTCTTTTAAATTGTTCAAAGTATTCCTATTGTCCCTATATTTAATTCTTCTTTCTTGGCCTATTATTCCCTAATTTCTGCAATTCCTTACTAAGTGGCCAAATCCTCCACAATTATAGCAGTTTCTCCTTTTATCTACATCCATCATATCAAAGTCCCTCCTCATTTCTCCTCTCCCTCCTTATCCCTGTAGGGAGTTTCTAATAACTACTACATTTACTCTTTCCACCTCTTCCATTGAGGCAGATCCTACTGGTACCCTTTGTATTTCTTGCCTTCTAGGCCACACCTGGGGTGAAGGCATTCTCAGTCAGAATCCTCTCTAATTATTTCCCATGCCTGTCTATCTCTGTTCTTGATTTCCACTATTTTTTCTCTCTCTTAATCTTTCCTCTTCTCTTTTACTCTCTCTCCAATATCTGTCCAAATTAGTAGCATGTTCATACCACTGCTTAATGCTAGTAGGAGGCCTTTCTGTCTCTATCAATTTTCTCCTGATCATCCTGTTTGTCTCTCTTTTGAACTCTTCTACCAATGCCCTTCCTTCATATCCACTATCTCTTGCTACTCTTCTAAATTCCTGTACAAACTCCTCCATAGTCTTTCCTTTCTACCCCATTCTTTCAAGTTCCACTACCTTAACTGGTTCTTCATCCCTTTCTCCAAATTCTTTCTTTAGTTCTAACAAAAATTCTCCCACTAACCCAAATTCTACTTTTTCTGATTCTAAATCTTCCAACAAATTATCTTTCTATACATTTACCAATCCTCCTTGTACATATAATAGTATCCATTAAACCTGTTCTTCTACCAATGTTTCTCTCATCTTCATCCTTAAGTATAATGTACATGCTGTAATAAAATCTTTAATGTTATAATTGATACCTCATAGTTTACAGGTGGATATCTCATAGACAACATTTGTTTTAGGTTCATAACTCATTTATGCTGTACTTTGCCTTATTCTCATATATGATTAGTCAACATCTCATGTAGTAGTGGAGGCTTTCTTATATTTTCCTCATTTCAACCTTATTCTCTAGACATATGCATTTCTTATAAACAATAGGTATATATAGTCGTTGTTATGGGATGCTTTGGACATGAACAATTTTTATTTTCTTTTTCTTTTATTTTCTGACTTTATAGGGATTTTCTTTTCTTTTTCTTTTCTTTTGGATAATGAAGAGGCACGTGACATTGCAGTCACATGACATGTCACATGATGTGACGTCATAGGCCCAGAATGTAGTAGAAAGAACTAGAAGATGACATCAGGGCACATGGAGTATACATGGTAGCCTTGAATAAGACATGAGACAGATATGAGGGTGAAGTATGGACATAAGGGCAGGGTTAAATATTAGTAGCATGGACCATGAACCTTTTGTATAAATAGGACTCTAATTAAGAAGAGGCTCCTTGTTGAGTTCTCTTGTGAAATTCCCACATTATATCCCAACTCTGAGATTTACTCGTTAGTGAGATTATTGGACATTGTGTCTGGTAGTTGCCACAACAGTTGTAAATACTCACTTGTATCTTTATGCTTTACCAATCAATCAATCTCTACTCCTTACTTCAGTCTTTGTCTAAGTTACAACCTAAGTTAAGCTAAAGATTGTAATATCTAACTTTTTTCTATCTCTTCATTGAATACTAATAGTTTGGCTACCTCTATGTTAGATCCTGTGTTGAATCCTCCTTCTGCTACTTCTGCTACTTCTGCTACTTCTACTTCTGCTTTTGCTTTTGCTATTAATACTTGAATCTGCATCTGTATCACTGCCAGTTATTTCTGCTATTATCTTATAATCTGATGTAAGTCATGTTGATTCATGTTGTTGTTGTTGTTGTTGTTGTTATAGAAAGGAGGAGAATCAATTGGTGAGAGCAATGGTAATGATAGTGTTGGAGATGAATATATGTAAAGTGATAATAAAAAAGAGCTAGTACTGGCTTTGCTTTCAGCTTCATATTCTGAACTTGAAATAATCTCAGTAAGTGCTAGTATGCTCTCTTCTTATTCTACCTTGCATTATCTACTGACTACTTAAGCTACTGACTACTGTCTTAAAGAAAATATATACAATTTTGGTCTAAGTAGACTATTCTACTCTAGGCAAGTCTTAAAGAGATACCTGCCATTCTCCTACATGTACTGATTATAAGAGAACCAACAGCACAAAGCTAATAAATGAAGAAAGTATTGAACATGTTCACACAAGATAATATGTTTAACTATACTAGTAGACTTTAATATAACTAAATGGCTAAGCTTCTCCTACCTGTTATAAGACGATAAAGTGTGGACAGACTTTGGTAAGAACAGAGATAAGATATAGATAGTAGTATTATTAGTCTACAATAAGAGAGAGAGAATGTACATGACTAGGAAGTCACATGACATTATGTCATAGGGCCTAGAAGAGTCTAAAGCGGTCTGGAAGGACTTAGGGTCTAGAAGGATCGGGAAGAGTCTAAGGTTAGGATGATGTCAAGAGACATAGATTCCTCATGGTATACATATGGTGTACACATGTATGACAGAGATTAAAGAGTATGACGTTAGGGCACATGTATATGGCATGTTAGTCTTGAGAAAGATGCATGGTAGATGAGTAATAGATATGAAGACAGGGCATAAACATTAGGGTAGGTATAAAGAAGTCATAACATGGACCATAAGGACTTTATATAAATAGTAGATAGAATACTGTTGTGGTTCCCTGTCAAGTTCTCTTGTGAATACACAACTCGTGTTCTCCACTAGATATCTCTCCTGTGAGATTTACTTGTAGTGCTGCTATTGGACATTGTGTCTAGTGGTTGCCACAACACTACCTAGCTAGTATACCTCTTTAGCTTAGGGTCTGGCTGTATCTTCTTCACTAAATAATAGTGTTATCCTTTGGTTGAAGATGAAAAAAGAATAAGTTTGAGAGAGTTCAGTACTGAATAGTCTTAAATAGTGGATATTAAGTTCTAATATTAAAACTTAAGCTTCTGAGTAAAGATAAAAGACTACTTTTGTATTAAGTAACACAAAAGAACTCAATAGAGCTCCAAGTACAAACTAGTCTACCTTATATACCACAGGTTGTAGTTTATATACACATAACAACTAACCTACTCTAAAGTATATATGCTTACTATAAGATTAATATGTTGTTGCCATGCTATAAGATGTTATCTGTTCCAGAACCTTCTATGATCTTCTCTATGTCACTTGATTTGTGTGACTGTGACTATGATATCACACTAACTTTAACCCTAAGTCTAAAAATGGAAAATAAAATAAAATAAAAATAAAATAGAGTTCATTGTTCATGATTCTGACACTCTGCCTGTAAATTCTGGTTCTTACCTATATTTATGCCTTTGCTCTTCTATGTTCCTAGTCACTATCAGATAAGTTCTTTCCAATTTCAGATATTATTCTCAATATTTCCATCAGTGTCTTTAACTACTAGATGCTATTATTTTAGCCTTATATCAGCATTATTCTGCTTAATTGCTATAGACTGGTAGAGTACTTAGGAAAGCTGTTGTCTTTAGGAAACCTCATTCTGTTCTCTTAGGTTTTCCTGGAGATGAATTATATATATTAAATATTACTTGTCAATAAACTTAGATTTTTCTGGAGTTGTAATCTCTACTAAATTACCATAGTCTTTATCCAGTTGCTCTAACAAGATATGAACAGTGAAAATATGCTATTTATTCCAGTATGAAGACATTTGAGACATTTCTCCAAGAGTTAGCTTCCAAACCAAATTTTTTTCATATCACATACCAAGTCAAGATTATCTGCCATCCATTCTAGATAATAACCAACTTATATCCAACCCACACATTCTCTTCTAGTGATCTAGTAGATTACTTTTTTTTTCAATCATTGATTACTTCACAGACAAATCCTCTTTATTCTATACAATCTCTATGAACTCTCTGATAAGCTTCTTAGTAACCAATAACCTAGAGTAGTTACCTAGTTCCTTATTATTATTCTTAGAAGTTTAGTACTTATATTTAAGTCCAGTAAATACACTATATAAATTTCAGTCTGATAATCAAGTGCCATACTTTATTATTCTCCTAAACTCTGAATCTCTTTTCCTTACCTTTCTAAATTATGACTATATAATATATAAGTATAAGTTATGTGCAATATATAACTCACCTGATGAGTGTGATTTACCTCTAATATTCTACTTGACTAAATACTGGAGTTTTTTCTAGTACTAGTAGCTATTCAAAATCTTTTCTATCTTCTATTCTTTCTTACCATTAATAATAATTAGATCTAAGGTAGATAGTCTTCTAGCCAAGTGTTAGGTCTTCCAATACTACAACTAGCTTAATCATATCTAATACTAGATATAGATAATACAGAACAGATGGAAGCTTCAAACAATATTATATAGGATCTACTTGCTTCACTTTGTTGCTAGAGTATTGTAGCAACATCTTGATAATAATAGGTTGACAGAAGAACTCAACAAGAAGTTCTGTTAGATTTTACTGCTACTTATACATTTTACACTTAGTCTGTATATAGTACTTTTACTCTAAAGTCTATGATGTAATAATTTACTAAATATTCCACTATCTTCTATATTATATAACTATAAATATATATCTTGTTATATATTCTAGTGATGTTACATTAATGTGATATATTAATTATTTTATAACACAGAGCAAAAGATGGAAGTAAGCACTCAATATTTGATTGCAATATCTTGCTATGTCATCTTAGGATTTTTGGGTCATATATTTGGCTTCTTTAAGTATAAACTTTATTCATTCCAAAAACTTAGAGATGTTACAACTTAAGCTTTCAAGTATTAAGGTAAAAGAAAAACTTTGTATTAGAGTTAACATAAGAAAACTCAATGGAATTTCTACTATAATCTAGTCTATCTTATATACTACTTAGTGCTGGTCTATGCATTTATACTAACCCATTCCAAAGTATAACTAAGATCTTTTAATAAGTTCTATAATATATGTAACTAGAATAATATAATCTAACATATGACATTATGTTATGATTTTGTGACTTGTAACATCTTGTTATGCCCTCTTAGCTAAAAAAAATTAAAATTAAAAAGAGAAAACTAAGTCTAAGTCTACAATTCTAATAAGAGATATTTTCTAGCTTTGACTTCTAATAGTATAGCTCAAAATCTATCTGTGTAAGATAATCAGTATTGAGAAGAAACAACTGCTACTATGTAAACAAGTATACATTTTCTTATTCACAAAAAGTTGGAGATATCAATCAAGCTTTTAGTTCACTTGTTCTGTCTGTCTATCTGATTAGGAATACCAGACTGTGGGTGATGCTAATTTAATTCCAAGTATTTAATAAAGTTTCTTAATGAAGAGAGTAATAAACTAAGGTTTTTAGTTTGAGATTATACAAATAGAAAGATTATGAAGCTTTCATAAATGGTGTAAGAGCAATTGTGCTATTTCCTCTGTTATAATAGTAGTATTGGTCTGGATAAAACATGCTTTCTTATAAAGATCACAAGAAAACTCAACAAGAAGTTCTCAGTATTATAATTCTAAGCTTAGCTCAGGTTGCAACTTAGACAAAGACTCAAGTAAAAGAGAAGAAATTATCAATTGATAAAGTGTAAGAATACAGGATTGTATCTACAACTATTGACTATGAAGAATAGTAAAGACATTCTTGTAGAGAAAGTAAGAAAAACATAAGAGAAATATAAGGAGGTTTCTACTACTGTATAAGGTACTAACTAATAATATATAAGGAAAACACAAGGTACAGTATATATGAGTCAAAGATGAAACAAACTCCAACACATATTCAAGATATATTAAACATGAGGCAAAAATCTATTGAATATGAAATAGTAATTATAACTTATAGGATACACAAAGAGAACTTAATAGAGTTTTTATTAGATTTATACTATTATTAGGGTAACTAAGCAAAGTTTATGGAGTTTAATAGAGTTTGTGCTCTAGGGAAATCCTAAGTTATATTGTCTAGATAAAGTACAAGTGGAGCTTATCTCTAGAAGAATTTTATAACAACAAAATAAGATGACAGCTATTCTAAATACTACTTGAGTACATTCTAATCTAGTAGAATAACACTGACATAACCAAAGAATGATTGCATCCAGACATCCAGAACCTTTGATAGAAGTATCTAGAAAGTTAATTGGAAAAAAAATGTTCATACCAATAATATAGAATAGGGCAGTATTAGTATACTAGATAATACTTTCTAGAATTTAGTGGCAGAGTAGTGGTATTAGCTTGATAAACTCTATAGTATTATTTATAATATTCAAAGCTTTCAAGAAACTTAATGGAGTTCAGTACTGAAATTAGTAGTATTTAAGTACTGGAATTTTGTATAAGAGCTGGTCTTCTTACATTTACTCTCTCTCTTAGATTACTGTAACTCAAAGCAATGGTGACTGGATAAAACTTGATAGTTGAGAACTCAGCTACTCAAATAAACTATGAAGCTTGGAAGTTCAGTTGGCAGAACTCTACTACTCTGTTTGGTATAAATATATAGTACTAACAGCTGTCCAGGATCTTCTTGACTTCCTACTCTTCTTGTACATCTATGAGGATAGGATCTAAAGAAGAGCCTAAACATCTACTAGGTACCAGATTCTCAGATATAGCAGTTAGTATGAAAACACTAGATGTAACTTTCTCAGTATATCCATAGATTCTACTTGCTTTTCTACCACATAAGGTCCAAGGCATTGATGTGACAGTTTAGCTAGGGAGTATGTAGTCTAAATGTTTACAAAGTTAAGATATACTTTGTTACCAGGCTAAAAGATTAGAACTAGAACTTATCTATCACAAAATGAGCTACTCACTGGTTGTAATACTTGAACTTAATAGTGTTTCAGAGGTATAGTATAAGGAGATAATGATGATAGGTGATAAGTAGTATTAACAGGAATAATTGATATTATTAAGTCTAAGATCTAACTCTCAGACATAGAGATATATATATAAAAGAGTGATAGTCTGTGTGCAAGCAGTTTTCATCACATGATCAAAACTCATATCTGATGGGAGCTGTCATCTGTCATAGCAGCTGTTAGGCTAATTTTAAAAGGTAACTAATTATGTCACTACATTGATATGCTTGTATCTCTATGAATACTTATAACTATGAAATATATCATATATCATTGGAAATAGTTTGATGAGCACTTTCCAATACAAGTTTGATCATGTGAATTCATCCAGCCATTTATGAGATATTAGCAAACAAAGCTTTTATAGTTGCTAATGGCCTGATATCTCAGTTGTTTGTTGCTGCTTTTATACCTCCCATATATGTGTGGATAGCCCTCATTTAGGGCTTTACAGCACAACTTAGATTGTGAAAATCAGTCCACTTATTGTGGAGATACAAGCTGAATGAAGTTTGTGATATTGTCTTTAGTTGTAGTACAACATTATAACTTTCTATAACTTGTAAATAACAAACTTTGCTTCTTCTAGTACAGACTTCATCTGCTCTTTAAATTTCATCACAATTTCTAACTCTAATCTTTGCTAATGTAGTTCAAAGTCCATTTTAGAAAGATGGCCTATATTTAGGAGAAATAAACATTACTGAGTAGATGTAATTTTTATACTGAAACTCTACTATAGATATTATAAACTTAAGCTTAAAGGTTAATGTAAAAAGGTCTGCTATCTTACCAAAACTCAAGTCTACAGTACTATAAGAGACCATTGTCAACCCTCACTTTTTCCAATCACTAGACAATAAACTCTTACTATCTGGTAATATTTGTGATTACTACATTAAGGTTTCTAACTACCTGACTTCATCATTCTGTAGTTAAATTACTAAATATTCTGTCTGATATTCCACTTGATTAAAATAGACTTCTAGATGTTTAAAGTAGCTATTATCTCTGAGAAACTCTATCTTATTCTCTTAGAATTCTCTGGAGATAAGTCAAGTACTTAGTGATTGTAAACAATAAAACTTAGAATTCCCTAAAGATTACAAAATTTACAAAACACATAGACTTTGGCTAGTTGCTTTAACAGCACAATAGGATCTTCTCTTGAAACCTCAACATATTAATTAGTCTAGCAAGTTTAAGACTATCCATTCTTATGTCTTGATCTTTCTTACTATTTCTCTCTTCACTGATGCCTACCTCTAGTGACTACTCTATAACCCCTATTAACACCAACAAAGCCCTAGAGCTTCTTTAGCATCATCTAAGAGAAGTAGCTAGAGTATTAGTAGTATTATGACTTAGACTCAAGTGTTTGAGTAAAAGTAGAACCTTATATTAGTTAGCACAAGAGAACTCAGTAGAGTTCTTAGTACAGATGAGTCTACTCCATATACCTCTAGTACATAGTCTATATGCACTTTACATCTAGTCTACTCTAAGTGTTATGAGTCATATATTTAAGAGTTATCTTATTATTAAATATAGAATATTACTCTACTCTTGTGTCAAATGATATTGTGACTATAACTGTGACTGACTATGAATATGACTGTTTTGATAGTCATGCATAATATCATATTGTCCTCTTTTTTACTAAGTTCAAAATAAAAAGAAGAACAAGAGAAAAAAGTCAAAAAAAAAATAAGAAACACTTAAATAATAAAAGAGACTATCATATACTATCCAACATCTGCACTCTTCCTACACTCTTCCAGTACAGATCACATTTCATTCCAATTACCTATCAATCTCAGAACTAGATTCTATACTTCTAATCAATTTTATAGAATTTCAAACAACAACTCAATCCAGAGTATATAGTGGTAGAGTATTATTAGATTACCACTTCTGTATTTAAGAATTTCATCTACCATGTACAGTTCCTTAGTCTAATTATCAACTTAGATTATGTCATACTCATACTAAGAATATCTAAGTTCCCTTTCTAAAAAATATGATCATGTAATAAGTTGGCTAGATGCAACAAATCTTTTGTTGAAGCCAAGGTTATCTTATCTATGTAACACCTCTCTGATCTATCTTCGAACCTAATCTGTTTTCCATACTACCTACAGACAATCCTAACAAGTTTGAATCACCCTTAACAGAGACATACAAAAGAAATAAGTGCACTATCCTTGAATCTAACAAATAGGTCTTGGAATATAATACTAATATTATTTTTACCAGTCTTATGACTTAGCTCAGAGACTTATAAATCTTAATATATAACTCCACTTCTATACTTATAAATATATTTTCTTTCTCTACAACAAGACCTCTTTCTCCAACTGATACTTCTACATTTAGAAATCTCCTTCTGTTATTGTCAATCTCATATACCATTCTTACTATACTTTAGTAGTGATTAATAAATATGATAAGCTTTCCTCAGCTCATATTCTCTTTATGTCCAGCTGTTTACAGAACAGTTCACTTGTAACTAGGACAAGATCCTATGAATTCTGTTTTTCTTCAGAAGTGGTTAAGCTATAAGATGGTCTGATAAGCTGTTTTGAAAAGAGTTTAACATGAGAGTCTTTTATATGGTCAGAGTTTGAAAAGCTCTTCTATGCTCATTTCTTTCCAATTAACACTGCTACCAAAGCTGTTAACAAACTATACTAATTTTATACTATAGTAGTCAAGTTCTGCCATGAACTTTAAACAGTGATCCAGAATCAGATTGTAATCTTGCCAGTGAGAAGGCCCAAAGACACAAACCCCTATATCATTAACAGTTGATAAACCTTATACTTAGTTCAAAGATGTGCATAGAATAAATCAGGCCCAACAAGTGAACAAAGCATTTCAGTCAATTCAGTGTTATATATAACACTCTAATACCTACCTTTAACCTCTGAGTACTACAGAGTTTTTCAGTCATCCTCATCTCTAAACAACTATCTCTTACCTCATCATTGCTTCTATACTAGCTGTTACTGATACTTTCTACAGATATTCTCATAGACATAAATATTGCCTAGAAACTCTACCTTACCTCTATTAAAGGATGTTATCACTGTGGAGATCTGAACCATATGGTTCACAAGTACCCAGTAAGATTGGACATTTGGCAGTTAACTGCTGAGCAATGGGAGAAGCTGATAGAAAACCTACACACATTAAAGAACATTGAGATTAGCTAACAGTTGGAGTCCACAGATAATAACAGTATTGATAGCATTATAGAAAACCAGGATTTTTCATAGAGTAGCTAGTGATTTGTGTACTCCAACCACTAGTAAATGGATTTACTGTACTTAAGGTAAAAGAATATATTTCTAAGAACAGTAATCTACCAGACATACCTGTTTGTACATTCTATGCTAACTCCATAGCCCCTACTAGATACTTCAAGTAGAAAAAGAAATTGTTTCTACACTCCACAATCAATGCTCTTGACAGTCAAAGAATCTCTTGTATCTTCCTATTGTCCTTGAAACCACTGATACCTCCAAAACATTCTCTGTGCAAGCACTGGTAAACTCTGGAGCTATGGGAATCTTTATTAATCAAAGCTTTGTGAAAAAACACTATATGAAAACCTACAAACTATTGAAACTCATACCAGTCTACAATGTTGATAGTACTCCTAATGAGAACAGTCAAATACAGAGGTGGTGAATATAGTCCTATATTATCAGTTATATTCCAAGCAGGCTTTGTTCACAGTTTCAAGTCTGAGTAAGCAAGATTTCATTCTTAGTTTCACATGATTGAAGAGAATTACAACTGCAAGGTGAGCTAGTAGAAGGAAAAAGTGGCTATAATGCAATGTTCTATATACTACACTGGTGTTATATGTTAAGTCTATCCATTCCAAAGATATGTCCCTATAGCAGTGTTGTCATTATAACATCTCCAAAACAAGCTCATCTTCCATGATAGTCATCCTTCTTGTAACACATTCTTATGGTGTTGATGCAACAACTCAGGTATCTAGTCTTCTATGACAAGAATACTTCTATCAAACTCAGTCTTCCATAGTAGAATTCTCCTATTTGAGCTCTATCAGTATTTCACCACTAAAACCTCTGCTTGGGGCTATATACCAAAACTTCTGAGTATCTTCTAACTATCTGACTTGTATATAAGACTAGTAATTATACTGTAACTCACTAGTCTGATAATTGATGAAGGTAACTTCTATTGAACTTGATTCCTGGTGTTCAACAGCAATACACCAATATCAGCACTCACTTTCATCTCAGACCTCATCCACTTATCTGAAGTTATAACTATACAGCAAACAAATAGCACAGTATATAAGCTGAAGCCAATTGTTCTGACAAGTCTGCATCACTGAGCTCATCACATGGAGTTTCTATACTCTATATATTCCTAAGCCAACCCTATAGGCTTTTGTCTCCTGGTATGAACTGTGTCCGACAATTGGTTGCTAAGACATTTGGAAGACTGAGAAATGCTAGAAGTACACTCTTAATACATATAGGTCTGGTCTGTTCTCCACCTTAGTAAATGACTGAAAAGATATATTCCAAACTCTGCAGACCTCTGCTGAGTGTTAGGAAGAGTTGGATGATTGTTTTTACATGACTTGATGGCACTCAAAACTTTGAGCTCTTGGCTTCTGAGTAATAGCTACTACTCTCTCCCAATATCTCTCAGAGATCTTTTATTGTAGTTGTTAGATACAGTTTACATCCTGTTATTCAAGATCCAATGAGATCTCTTAGAAGTCCAAATAAGTTATTTATATATTATCTGAGAACACAGAAGACAGAGATCAGAACAATCTTTAGCTTTAGCTTATGTGCTGTACTTCTACAAGTTGCACTGGTCACATATTTCAGAAGAGTACTTGGGGAACTTAGAGAATTGAAACTACTAGAAGATAGTGAGGTGTGTTATTGTCAATACCAGAAATTAGTATTGGTTTTAGTTAATTCTCAAGATAAGGCTGTTATAGTGTAAACTACTAGTTTATATATCAAGCATTTTACCTAGGGTAGTTATCTAGTATAGAGATTGCTAAGTGAGTTACTTTGGTTACTAGTGATTTTTGGATGTCAGAAATGAAAGTCTATAGAGTTGGTAAATGTCTAGCAAGGATATCTGGAGTAGGATAAAAACAGTTTATATTTTTATGTGATATGATTATGTAATCTACTAATCCTAACTAAAGAGAAAGATAATCAGACTGAAAGAAAATAATATAAGGAGATTTGCTTCTCTAGAGCTTTTCTCTTCCATGTTTTTCAGTTGATTCATATTCTGTAACCCTTTCCAGTATCTGTACTCATCCACTAATCTACTTTCCTATGTTCTGGAAGTGCTTGCTAAACACTCTAGCTCTCTTCCAATTCAGTTTTTCTATTCTGAACTGTTCCTGATTACTTAAGTACTATTATTCCCTGCTTATATAAACATAATTCTGACATATCAGAATAGACCTACTATTATATAAAGTAGTTGTCACCTTTAGGAATTCCTATCCTATTCTCTTAGAATTTTCTGAAGGTAAGTATGTAGTTGGTATTTCATAGATAATAAACTTAGGATTTTCTGGAGATTTGAAGTGTCTTGCTCTTCCACCCAGTATATAATGATCGCTATGATCTCTACCTCATGTTCTACAGATGTTTACCTTATGGTTGACATGTTCTGAACACATGTTAGGGTTTATTTCATCTTTGACTCATATTTACTACAATCTACTGTACC
>Ga0157368_1000599_pt1 | contig 16510 bp, 18 predicted proteins | sample AttbisABBM3_FD_113146 | JGI IMG/M metagenome (GOLD analysis project Ga0157368, IMG submission 113146) | Fungus gardens microbial communities from leaf cutter ant in Botucatu, State of São Paulo, Brazil - Atta bisphaerica ABBM3 | ecosystem: Host-associated > Fungi > Mycelium > Unclassified ...
AACTCTTATATTAGAGAAACACAAGAGAACTCAATAGAGAGCTCTTTACAAACTAGTCTACCTTATATACTCCTACAGATGGTCCATGCTAGCTACTGTGCACCCTACTCTAAATAACCATGTGTAGATTATGAGGTCAACATGTGGTGTCCATGTTGTATGACATTATTTTGTTCTAGAACCTTCTACTTCCTTCTCCTTAGTCCCGTGATTAATGTTGTGACCATACCATCAGATGTGACTGATGTGACTGATCACTTCTAACCCTAACCCCAGAGTTCTAAAAATAGAAAAGATGAAAAATAAATGGAAAAGAAAATAAAAATGAAAGAAAATAAAAATGAAACAAAGTCCACTTTCTGCGATCTTGACACTTGGTTCTATCAGTTCTTGCTATCTCAAACTCTGTTCCTCACTATCTGAAATTACAACTAAGTAACAAGTAAACAGTACAGCACATAAGCTAAAGCCAAAATTCTTGAGGTCTGCAACTGCATATTCTCAAATAATTTTTTATACTTGTTCAAACTCTGTTTAAACCCTACAGACTTTTGCCCCTAAGTGTGAACCATGCCTGATAGCTAGGTTCAAATAGAAGTAAACTCTACTATAGAAGACAAAGTATTTGCAGAGTTGTTTGAGGGAGTAATTTGCTATGGAAGACATTACCACTTGGAGATTGGACTTTAACACAACAGTCCATCTATGTGCTCCTTGTAATAAATTTTTTGATATAAAATAGACAAGACTTCTCTCTATATTAAAGCATCACAGCCTTGAGCTCCCAACTGCCAGTGGTTGAGTCCAAGGACTTACAAAGAAAACATTAGAAAGACAACTAGAAATATTATCAAAGTTATAGAGTCCAGAAGTTATTGTCCAAAAATCAGAAAATAGCAAAAATCTAGACAATTTTCTGAGTCACTGTACATTGGTACTTTCCTAGAGATCTTATTTCTCTATGTAAGTGACTAGGCCTAAGTGTTTCGTCATGGTCTAATTTAAGCATGATGTCCAATTTTAATTTTAACAAGCGTCAAATGAACAAGCCAGATAAGGCAATGTTGAACATAGACAACTGTATCAACCACTACACTTGAGGTGATCTACTCCACCGAGAGTACTTGATTATCCACGAAATCCACAAAAATACCCCATGAAAACGCATCTCTCGACAACGACCTATAATCCATTGTTGATCTAAAAGCCATCTATCTCACTCCCCAGTGCATATCCTAAATGAAATTGCGTCATATTCTGCATCTTGTATTGTTATTTTGTAGAGCGTTAGCAGAAAGATACACCCCAGAAGCACGGTGAGTACTTGTGCTGCAGCTTCAGATGCACCGAACTGAAACGGGTCACTAGGTGGGCACAAGCAACCATTGTGGTCAATGATATGCTATTCGTCTATGGAGGAAAGACGGATTCCTTCAACTCATACTCATATACTTCTGCCCCCAACAACAACGACCTCTTATGCCTTTCTCTTTCTCAATCCTTCGAGGCAGCGAGCCCACGATGGCAGTTGTTAAACAACTCCAGTAACACATCGACCTTTCAGGGGCCTGCCTTGGCCTGGCACACTCTCTCCGCATTCAACACTTCCGGTGCTCTACTCTTTGGAGGTGAACCCAGTTCCAACTCACAACCTCCCATCCTGGACAATGCCGATTCAGCCGTTCTCCTGGACCTTTCCCGTCTTTCACGGGTTGCTTGGTATGCACAGGCCACTTCCTGGGCTGGACAACCAATGCGGAGGATTTATCATGCATCTGCTACAGCGCCCTCCGGTGTTGTGTATATCATTGGAGGACAGAAGGCGGATGGCTCAGGAATTGGATTTTCTGACCACTATGCTTTTAACCCTCGAACACTCACTTTTTCACTACTACCGTCCGAAAATGCTCCCCCTGAAATTTATGGCCATGCCTCAGTCATGTCCGTAGATGGTAAATTGATTGTATTTGGTGGAGCTTCTAAGTATTCCTTGCTCCCCCTTTCAGCAGTCTGGGCTCTGGATACCTCGAGAGACGTGCCATATTGGTCACAGATGCAAGTCAGTGCCGATTCTCTACCATCTCCGCGAAGGGGGTTTGCCGCGACTTCAATTGGGCAAGGGAAGATACTCATTCAAGGTGGCAGTGATGCCAATATGCAAAACAACCTTGATGATGGATGGATTCTCGATACCTCACAGAGTCCTGCAGTCTGGATACCTGTTGAACAATTATCCCAGATTGGACCCCGTCGTGATCATTATGCGGCCTACTCGAATGGATTCGTCGTCTTCGGTTTCGGTGAGAAAATTTGTGATTTTTACGGTTCGACCCATACTTAATTAGAAGCTAGGTTATCTTAATTCGAGGCCAGCACCGGCAGATATATTAATATTTTATCTGTCTGGCTGCACCCTTGTCTCCTCTTATACGCCCCCCTTGTCTACTGCCTCTACTATTCGGACACTTTCAGGTGAAAGAGAGACACCAACTGGAACGACTACGAACCTAAATCAGAGGACTTCTGCACTATCCAGTACAACGGCTGTTGTAAATCCCACAACCACACTAGGCACTCCCAGAGGTGCTGAATACAAAAGGAGACCCATTGTCGCTATCATCGTCGGCGTGATTTTGAGTATCTTGGGTGCCATCGCTATCGCTATCGCTATCGTTCTGTATTCACGCAGGCAGCAGAAGCGAGGATGCAGGGATTTGATAATTGACGATGATGGCAGCTTATGCGCCAATTCAACAATCCCAGCTGTAACTATGTATTCTGGAAATCATGCTCTGAGCACAGGCATATGGGGAAATGGTTTCCTGGGCACAGCCTTTGGAATCGCAGGAAGATTCAGCCTCATTTCCAAGTCAAAAAATGTACGAGGTACTTACCAGCGTCGAGATATGTTGGCAGATGAGGACATGCCGGACTTGGGAGAGTGGTATAGCACTAGGCGACGGGATGGTACTGGGGGAAGTTCACTCTCATTGAGAAGTATTCTTGGCATTCGTTTCAGAAGCCGTGAGCCTAGCGTCTATAGTCGTGGGAGCAGTCGTCATCTCCAAGAGAAGACTGCTCCCTTCTCCGATGGTGTTTCTCTGATGCGTGATCAAGAGCCAGAGACTCTTGGCCCCGTAACGGATGGGCACCTTCACAGCAGGCGAGAGATCAATCATCTCAGCGCGAGCAGTCATAGCTACCTTGATCCTTTTGCGGATCCTGTAGATGAGAAGGACGATACACATGACACACATGAGTATGACGTCGCCAATGCAGTATCACGAACCCCACATGAACTCTCCACGATACGCATAGTCCCTCTGACAACAAACAGACACTTAGTGGGCCCACTATCCGAACATATGCCTAATAACGGCCTTCCTTCGAACGACCTCATCTCATCATCTGTAGATTCCAGCGAGACACCAACGGAAGCAGACACCTCACTTACCACTTTGCAGCTGACAGTTGAACCTTCACCGTCCATTAAGTCGATAGCTAGGGTCCCTATCTCCTCCCTTTCGACCATCATTCCTGCGAGTGTCCCTTTGGTGAATGTTCGGAGAAGCGACTCATGGTGGTCGAGATTCTACCGCACTAGTTTTCTTGATCGCAGATCAGCGCTACGTTCATCGACAAAATCTGAGTTTCTTGACACGAGTTTTCCGCCGTCTCTTGATCCTATCAGCGAAAGAACCGCTCGAACTCCAGTAGCCGAATTTTCTGCGAAGCAAAAGGATAATGATGAATGCCCAATGTTTAGTAACAAATTATATAAAGCCGGCCCTGGGAATTCCATGACTTCGCTGCAAACAGCAGATACAGAACGGATTGAACGGATGGCTAGTGCAATGGATGTCGCACAGCATTGGCATGTCCGTAGCCTTGGAACACTTCGAAGCGTCAGCAGCGGACTCAGCACCCACCCGTGTCGGATGAGCCAAGAGTATGGTGGTTTACAGACTGAATCTGGCGCTACCCCCCTTGTAGAGTCACCTCATCTGGACGATCCATCAGATGCATTGATACATCACTCACCCCCTTCAACACCCTATCCGCCTCTTCCTCTAAGACAAAGACCTCTTACCGAACATCCTTTCCCATCAGCCCATCCTAGCTCTCCTATGCCTCACGACATAGCATCAGGCACGTCTGAGACGGGCCTTCCAACCTCACTACACTATGAATTTATCGATCCTGTATCGAGCCCTTCAGTAGCTGCCCGTGTGCGAATGTTTGAGAGTAAGTTGGCTCAGGGTGGAGAGCAAACGCTTCCGATTAACACAAGAAAATGCGAAGAACGACCTTCAAAAAAAACTCAGATTTCAGTAGATTATGGTTTCGTCCCTCGACAAAACCTATTTATTGCTAATCCAGACCACAGAAACTCCCGCTCCAGCAATTCATGAGGGAGTCCTCTCATTCAGCACGTTCGGTTTATTGCTCCTGGGTCCTCGCCTTCAATTTCTTCGTGAACTCGATTCCTTTCTCACTCTACTGCATCGGAAATAGGATATCAAATATTTATGTATTTTATCACTACGATTTGTCACAACTAACTACGAGTAAATTCTCTTGTATTGTTTTTACGAGTGTTGCACATGGTCGTACTAGATAAGCCATTTTTTCTTTAGTCAGCCCAAAAATCGTCTGTTGGTGGTATGGCAGTTCACTGCTCTTCTCTTTACCCATTTTCTCAATCATATCTACTCACCCTGAGATTTGATTGATGTATGTCGAACAACTGATGATGCAGTTCGATAGTGACACATTAGTACATTGACGCATTGAAGTCCCTTGGAGCTTGTTTCATCTGTTCAGAGTTAAGGGTGGCTTTGCTTTACTGGATGAATGAGTGTTTGTCAAAACAAGAAGCACAGAGAATTAATTACATCAACACTTCGATGAATCATAACAAACATTCAACTTGGTACCTTATGTATCCGATTTTGTGAATGCATATTTGTGGATCATCGGAATGGAAATGAAGCCGAGGGCGGATCTAGACAAGTGAATCTACAGTGAACCTATATGGTCTATCCCGAGATGGCATATAGGCTTATCACTGTGAGACCAGTACGAAACATCTCAACTCGCAAGTTCTATTGATATCAACCCTTTACCTCTTGTAAGCATTTCAGATGAAATTGGAGATGGAACATTTCAAGAGTTCGGATGTTCATTTCCAACACCATGTGCTATGCGAGATTATATTAGATGCGATCCTTGACCGGTGTTCACCGATAAATTTCCTGAACTGGTTAGAAATGCCAGAGCTGAGTTAAACTCCATTTCTGAGTTGAACCAAGTCCAACGAACGTTGAGATCACGAAAACTCCATTATTTCTTCGGAAAATTCTGAGATATTTAACATCGTTGACGACCTGTCCTTGCGTGCTGATGCTATAATTAGCAACCCGCATTAGTAATCGAGCAGTAAAAGTGCGAACCAAAAAGCTTAGTCAGGTTAATAAAATGGCTTCATCATGCAGATTCTTGCTAGTTCTATATTTTTGATGGAAGGATGAACGGGGAATTAGACATGATTCATATTTCGTCATATGGAAAAGAGAGGTTGTCAAATCGGACTGATCCTGCTAAATGACTTTCACTATTTGTGGTGTTGATAACTGTCTGATTATTTACTAGACCCCTAGGCCGAGCGGACTAGGCTAAGTGGCTTGAAGTGGACAGCCAAGCAGGATTATGTGGACGGTCAAGAAATGCAGAATGGATGAATATTAGACTGGAACTATGTATAAATAAACAGATTATAGTAGGACAAGAACCCTTGTGCTCGAAGACACATTGATGACTTAATGTTGACAAGTGATTTACGGAAGGCCAGGCGTTTTTCTTTCTCTTCTCAAGCGAGAATATCTGATGCTTGCTCAATTGGCTGATTTCCGAGAAAAGTAGATGATTGTGGTTCATCTTAGGGCAGTCAAATTGTTGCATTGGTTGCTTCTTTCCTCCATCCAATCTTAGTTTTCGTGTGGATACGGAAAGCAGTCATTGGTACAGCTTTCCCAGCAGAGAAGTCGAGTTCCCCAGACATGATAGCGATCCCGGAATTCGAAAATCTTATGTCAGGTCCTTGGATAATTTAGTTTGACATTCATCAAGAACCATATCATATGTGCCCGATGTGGAAAAAGAAGACTAAAGGGGATTCTCCAGAAAGTTTATGGTCATTCTATATCATGCACGAGTCACTCGCCAGATAAGTTCAACGGCAGTGACCGGGATTAAGTAGGAATGGACCTCGACAGCTGGCTCTGTGCTCTCTCGCTTCAAAAAGGCCCTTTGCCCACTACCCCCCACTCATTCGCGATGAAACGTCAAAGACAAAGCTTGCATCAACCCTGCGCCGAGGTCGCCCAGTTCCAGTCAGAATACGAGGGACTCGAATAACCTACATTCTTTGCGGCACATGACGAGGACATATGTATCCTGAAAAAGCGTCCAATCTCCGGTGATCGAGCCGATTGTATGGGAAAAGGGTACTTAACGCCGATATAGAAGAAGGGGGACCGCGCGTTCTGACAGCGAAGTCCCGGCAGCCTCGTCTGGACAAGCAGGAAATAGGTTCGCTTGCTGAAGTTCGTCATGAATTGATTGTTTTCACCGTGCAGGTTGTAGAACCCAGATCATTGAACTGATCAAGAGGGTATTGTGGGGTGAAAAGTTAAAGTAGATTTTCTCAATGTTTCGAGATTGTTCTGATGACCTGATCCTAACTACGGTAGCTTCCACTTTCGGTTTGGGACTTCTGCCTTGTAGTGCCAGCTGGTAGCAGCGTGAGATGCCTGCCGTGGACTAGAGCGCTTGAATGTCTGGAAATTTCCAGAATGATATGTTGAGGTATGTTGACAGGACTGCATATCCAAAAAATTGAGGTCTTATGATCTGTGGTTCCCGCAACGTTTCGGGGTGGTTTCATTTGGTTATTTCCAGAGGTTATATGCTCCCCCTCGATAAGTAGGAGGCGCCATGCATCCATATGTCCCATGGTCAAGATCTACGCATACCACCCCCGATCGCCACCTCGCCGGTTTTGGTGCGAAGGTTCACAAGCCCACCCGAGGTGGTAACCGGTAAGAGTGTTTCCACTTTTACCATGCACTGTAGCTGCGTTCATCCTCGATTCTGACTATTGTCGTAAAAGACGCATCTGTTCAACTCGAAGATAGGTCAACATTCTGCAGCCCTAGGCCCTTGGAATGGAGCTGTACTAATTATTGTACGTCTTCGCGATGGAAATCAGGTGAGGCGATGTACATTGGGACTGTGTCGACGGCGCTAGTATACACCTTTTGTCCAGGTTAAGGAACGATACTTGTTTAGGCAGGTCAGCACCAGCGCCCGGTGGGCCTTTGCCGATTCGAAAACCTGCGTCCTCTCGTTTTCCAGAGTTTTGTAGACCCCTGTCGGAAGATACCACAAACGAAGGACAAGAGTACAAAGACACCAAGTCCCTCCCTTCTGCAATCTTACAGGCTCCTCAAACAATCAATATGTTGAACTCCATTTTCTGCTCGAGTAGATTGTTGGGTGGCAGAAGGTCAGACCATTGTCGGTCAAATTTTCAAATTGCGCGCACTCAGTCTATGCTTTATGGTATCCTGAGAAATGAAAAGCCGCTATTTCAGTGGAGATGCGCCTGAGGCCGATAGCCTAATGTCAACTCTAACTGATAAGCTCAAGGATGATGCTGAAGCGAAAGTCTTCTGAATCAGAGTCTTCATGCTAGTTAGTTGTGGTAGACCAATTTACCGCTAATACCAGTATTTGCAGCAAAAGAGTGCAGGTGAGGAATGGCGTTAAGCCAGGATCGCAAATTATCAAAATTCAACTTAGAGGTTTGTACAGAGAAAAAGAGTCCTCCACATAAGGGAGAGGAACAAAGGGAGAGGAACACTCACAATATCTAGATATTGGATGGCCGTTGTATCGGTCTACAAGTGAAGGAATGTCTTTCTCAAAAGTCCAGACGTAAACGGGAGGGTAAAATGTGGAGCGGTTCAGTAGTTGACGTCACACGCTCCTCGGGGTCCCGCACAATCTCGATCACTCTCTTGCACATCACTCAGCCAATTCAAGACGATAGCATCAATGGAAAAGGGCGCCCAAAACCCTTCTCTTACGTACAAAACATAATAGCACCATGTATTATGTATGTAAGCGCCACCTATAGTAATGAATTGCCGCCCATGAAAACATATGTCAGAGGCATCATTGAGGCCCCAAAACGATTAAATAGAGTTTCGTTGCAGAATGATAGATCGATACACCTTGGCATGCCAGGTGCTACTCACGTCTCCATCGTGGCATTTGTCCATTCCCTATTTGTCATGGTTGGAATGCCTATCCCACCATAAACTTCATTCCATCGGCTAGTCATCGGCCCATATTGTGGGTCAACATCGGCAATTCTTCTATAAGTACGAGGATTTTGTTGTAAACATCGCAAGGCTGAATTTGACACTTGATTAACACGAGGCCCCTTCATAGCGCAACGTAATAGCAAGCCTGAGAATGAGGCATAGGCGAGGTTGTCTATAAAGTTGCAGGGAAACCTTGGAGGCTGCAGAATATATCGGACAAATATGTCTCCATTTCTATAATATGTGACTCACCAACCAAACACACACCCATCGCTCAGGGTCGATCAGCTGGACAACCCTACGAGAAAATAATTTGTGTACTTTCTTCATTCTGATACAATGAACCAGATTCAAGTCCTCATGATACTTCCCTGGAGAGAGCGCTTGGGAAGAAGATTACGAGTGTTTGCCGCCGACACCGCTTTCATGATTAGAGTTTGAGTACTCTGGAACATTGAGCGGGAGTCATCATTATTAGATACGATCATAAGTTCTCAACCCCGGAGACGGCAGGATGTATCAAAACCCACGCAACCTTTAGGGTATATTTAAATTCTGTCATTCACCCTACAGGACTAACTTTACCAGCGCTCAACTCTCGTGCATGGTTCCGAATACATCCAACTACCAAACGCTGACACAGCCTGCCAAGATAAGGATAAGAAAAGGCTGAGCTGGATTGAAAACGAATAGAAGTATGTGTCTTTGACAGAAGCCACTAAAGTAGGGCTTCCGTACCCATAATTACCTCTCCCTTTGCCAGCGCCTCCATTCTTAAGAAGTGTTCATAGCTCCAGTAGAAGTTCTTTTTCCAGACTCATTTTTGTATGTTTAGCCGGACGTATTCAATTTTTTCCGGCCACGAGGCCAATGGAATCACAGGCATTCAGGTTATGCTGTAAATAGAAAATTACCAGCGGCTGTCGGACATGAAGTTCGTCAGGAGATGCCTCTCACAGGTTGTTGGGTTGTTAATGCAAGACGTCACCGTCTCGATGGTTCTGTGGGGTTTATCATTCCGAGCTGACGAAATATAGGACTGCTCCAAGTGCATCACGGAATGCGGAACTCGGGGTGAAGCTCTTCCTCCTGGGACTCAGAGCATAGTAGTCAACTGCTCGTGGGGAACATCGAATCGCTACAGCTCTTCGCCACGGTTTTTTCCCGAGTCACTTTGTTCTGAGCGTGATGATGCAATACATCGTCATATTTCTAGTCCCTTCTGCTTACGAGGGTAATCAGATATTCCTGTTCACATGGCGCTTAACCCACATGCTTTGAACTTGGAGTGGATGAGGAGAACATTGGTGAGAAAAAGATGGGGCACGTCCGCAGACATCAACCAAATGTTGGAAGAACCAAACAATGTGACTTACGGTTATCCCTTCGCAGATCAAGAACCACTAGCTTACAGCCGGGGACGTCTCTGCGTTAATGAAGATAATCATTGGTGGCCTTAGAGATGTTGACACCAATTACTTATCCCTCTTTCACGAGAAATGAATAAAATACTCATAAACAACATGTGATCATTGTCAGATATCACATAATACATACATAATACATTGCAAGTGTCAATTCAAATACCCCGGATCAATCCATCAAGGTATCATCGGCTCCATTTGGATGATGTACACAAGCATCATAGATACATCATAGATACATTCTCCACCTCACGATAAGGGCAAACATCTGACTCGTCGAAGGTCGTCCCATTCAACATTGTAACTTTGTACTTTGTATTGTAGTGGGGCCAGTGCACGTGATCAGATCCATTCCTAACCTTGGAAGAGGCACGGAAAAAAGCTATACGCCACGGGGAGGCGGCGGCAGTTGTTATAACCTTGTTTGAAAAAACAAAATGTTTCACTACTTTGTTGTACTTTTTCAATTACTTGTGAATAAATGAAAAGTTTGTGTCGTTCTCAAAACCCCGGGCCAGACTGCAGAAATTTGAAGTTGCATTTGCTGAAATGAGCTTTTTTCGCGTATTGCCGAGGAACTTGAGCTCTGTACTAAATAGGCTCTCCAAGCTTACAAATAAACATTGTTCAACCTGTTTTCAGAACCTAGTAGGTAATTACCGAGTATATTGGATGGCAAATCGGATGGCACGCTTATCAATCTCCCTTCGCTGCCGGGGCTTATCTTCAAATTTGTACTGCCATAGCCTATCTTCGGGTACACCGGTGCATCGCAAGGTGCGACTATCACTCACTTGACATGTGACCTTGTTCGTCTGTCTACTAGCCTTGTTAGCATTTGATGGAAACAGTTCTCCCCCTCTCGATCATAGAAAAGGGCATGTGTACAGTTACGCAATGTGCGTTGTGTATCGACCATGATGCAAGTGCTATGCTTTGACTTGACGTGTATCAAGATTGAAGACTGATTTTAGGTCAAAGGAAAACCAGACGTTGATAGTTGAGAAAAGCTACAACGATACAATATCCTGTTTACGCTTTCTCAATCTCATCGATGCGGGCTTGAGAGTCTGCATCCCCGGCCTGCTTCAGCAGCTGTGCATAGGGAGTTATACATCAGACGAGGTTCTTCGGGAACAAAAACGGAAGGGAAGAGCTGTGTCCCTCATACCTCGATCAATTTCTCGACATATTCTTTCATTGCTTGTTCCTTTGACATTCCTTTGATTTTATCCCACGCGTCCCTGAATAATGCGCGAGATCAAACAACAATATTTTTTTGTGAGACTGATAGGCACCATTTGTATCGTTCGCGTAACGAAAACACGCTGGGTCTTGCGGTGTTCACATCACCAACAGTCACTATGTCCGAGAGTGAGTTAATCGGAGAGGAACAAGTGAGTGCTAACCTTGTTTGAAGCGGGCGTACAACTGGTATAGTGCATCAAGCACGAGGCAGGTTTCGACAAACGTTTACTCACGTAGAGACTGTCATCGTCTGAGGGTTTGACGGGGCCGTCTGAGGGGAGTGTAGTGACGATCTGCGCGGCTTTGTCGAACTGTGCTTGAGACATGACCCTAAGGCCTTGGGTTCCATCCAATCGATGAGTGATGCACGTGGTATGTTTCAATCAGCTGACCTTGCACGTGGACTAATGATCAAGTCTGCCAGGTGACACCGACACCTCTCCCTCCCTCCCTACTGCCAATGCCTCAGCCCGTGGCTCCCCCAACGCCACAGGAAATACAGCGCAAGCTTTCCATACATTCTATCTCTCGCAGGGTATGCTTCTTAAACATTAAATGGTCATCTCTTACGCTATTATAGCCATACAACCCTGGACTCATCTCTGGTACAGAGTCCGACTCAGATTCCATTCTCACTCCAGATGTTGCGTCTGCCCATCCAGGATCCAATCTACTTTTCTTCTCTTGCATGCAATCCCATCTCTCGAGCATTGCGGAGCAGTCTCCAGGGAGCGGTGGCGAAGACTCCGACGAGGAAGACGATGACTGGAGAGTCGTTAATGATGGCGCTAAACCTGCTAGTGCCGTGCCGGGTGTTGGCAGTCAAACGAGAGCTGCGGACGTAGCGCTTAAGTCTGGATATTTGTCAAAGAAGGGCGAAAGAAGAAAGGTTTTGATGTTTTTATATCGGTTGTTGAACTTAATCTGACCTACCTTGGTGTCTCTCAGACGTGGAAGAAGCGTTGGTTTGTTCTTCGTCCGACTCACCTTGCGTTCTACAAAACGGACGCAGAGTATAAACTCTCGCGATTACTCGACTTGAATGATGTGCACTCTTGTGTCCCTGTCACTCTCAAACGCCACTCCAATGTGTTTGGCCTGATCCTCCCCAAACGCACGTATTACCTCCAAGCAGCATCTGGAAAGGATGTTCAAGATTGGGTAGAGGCCATCGAGGATGCCAGACAAACGTTGATGGCCACATCAACACAAAACTCGGGCAACTACTCCACACCAATTCCCATTCCCCAGACCTCCACCTCTGGCGCATCACGCCCAACACCCATATCTGTTTCTCCTCATCAACAAAACCCACTTGTAGCTCAACTTGGCAGCTCATCTGACTCTGAAGATGCAATGTCGCAAACAGCACCTCCACCAGTCGGTGGTTTGGCAGAGACAGGAAGAGGAGGACTTGCTATGCCATCAAATACGAATGTTACATTTGTCTCAATAGCGAACAAATCCCAGGTAGTACCATTGCCGGCGTCGCTTCCAAAGGATGTTTTGTCGTCCACTGGCAAGATTATTTTGTCAGGATACCTGATGAAATGTGGATCAAAGAGACGGAACTGGAGAAAGAGGTGGTTCGTGCTTACAGCAGAGAAATTATTTTATTCGACGAGCCACATGGTAGGTGACCTCTGCTTCTCAGGGTGGATAGGGACTGACGATGCACGACCAAGGACACCAAACCACATCGTATATTTGCGTTTACGGACATTTTAGATGTTTTAGACTATGACCTCCCCAAACACCGATCTCATCATCACACAACAACTAGCCTCACGTCATCTTTCTCGACATCCTCTCCTCTTTCTGCTGAAGGTCCCAGCGCAGGCATAGCTTCCAGTCTTGCCGCTGGTCAAATGTCTACTTCGGCTACGGTGGGAGGAGATTTAAGTACAGAGGCGCAACAAGAAGGAAGGAATTTTACATTCAAGATTGTGACAACGAAGAGAAATTTGCTACTTTGTGCGCCCAGTGAAGAGGATGAGATCAAGTGGTTAGGAGCCGTGAGAGCTTTGATTGCGAGGAGAACTGCTAGTGGACCCGTTGGTGCCTTGCAGCAGCAACAAGGGTCATTTTCGTTTATGCCTGCTAGTGAGGGTGTTGCTGCGGGAAGTGGGATGGCAGGTGGTGGGGGTATTAAGAGTAAGGTGAGGAGATTGAGTGCGAGTGCAGGTGTTCTTGGTGTAGGCGGGGGAAAGTCGAATACGGTTACAATGGTGGGAGGAGCACCGACAACAACACTGACGATGACCCGCGAAACACTCTAGCCTTATACATTTCTCGCTTTCAGTCCATTCATTTGGATCCGTGGCTTATAATCTCCTCTCCTTCGCCTCATCCTCACTCTCCTTTATGATTGGTTGGGTGATCGACCATGATATCTGATCGGGTTTGATCGCGTCCATGATCGATGTGAAGAGTAGAGACCTCGTGTTTTTTGGACTTTTGGGTACGAGAAATGTGCCGAGGATGTTTTCATGTTGTAACATGGACAGTGTAACTATTGTCATTCGTTCTATATATATTGGCTGGGTAGGGAGACTCAAATCTCGATCACCGTCGCTTTACTCAGGTTTTCGTTCTATTGGAATAGTATTTTTATATGATAGTGGTGCTGTCAGTGGTAGCGTAGCATAGTGGAGACGAAGAGGGGTCTCCTCAGCTTTTCCAATTCCGGGCGAGTGCGATAATTTAGAATGGAATAGGAGGGGAGGAACCCCATTTGTTAGTGGCGGTATTGGCTTTTTTCTTTCTCAAAATTTGGCTTTATGTATTGTACTATGTGTGGGTTGGGTTTTGGTCTGAACCAGAATAGTGGTAAACTTTCTTCTTTGAGATCCATGATCATTCTTTTGAGTTTGAGGGGGAGCCTTGGAAAAAAATTTTTTGAAAGGGGTTTTTTTGAGAGATTGGTTGGATCAGATGGAAATCCGCTGGAATCTTGGAGGAATTTGTCTCTATTTGTCGGCGGTGATCAGCCAAGGACCCTGTTTTGCATCATTGTAGATCCGCACAGGAGGTTGATCAACACGAGTGGTGGTAACACAACAACAGCATGTGTTTTGGAAATCGAGTCTGGCAGGGGCCCTCATTTTCTTCTTCTTGGGGTTTAATGATGAGGCTGATGATGATTTTGATGATGATGATGATGATGATGTTATGACGATGTTGAGTGTTCTGGCGTGTTTGCAGTCTGTCAGACAAGCTCAAGAGGGAGCGAAAGTTGTGAGTTTGGTCCGGAGAGATTCAAGGTAATGCAAACAGATGAAAAGGAAAAAGCTCCTGGGCGGTAGCAATTATGCGTGAATAGGCAAGAGAGTGGATGATCGATGGTTTTTTTCATGCGACAATCTAGTCGCTTTTCCTTCAAAACAAGGGTATCCTGACAGTTTCTTATTACGAGTACTTTTTTACAAAAGCCCGCTAAGCGCGGGGATTCGTTAGGGTTAATCTGGACTAAAAAGGACTAGCGCGCATGGGACCGGGGATGCTTGAGAGATTGGAATCCAGGGTTGTGAACCGAACTGACGATCTCAAAAGATGTCGTTCTGGCCCTCACACCCCCAAGCCAAATGTAAAGGAGCTATCCGCCGGACATGCAGCAGGGGGGTGACCGGGGTCCGTGCTTATAATGTGTGATGTGACAGGTTGTGGGCCTGTTTTGTGGTTTGCCAGTCGAGTTGTAGCTGCAAAGATAAATAAAGTATAAGTTGGACAACTCTCCTCCGCCATCCATGGTCCTTGTCCCCTACTGATACTATTCCCCGTTTTCCTTTTCAAATATTCTTACTCTCGATACCCTAATCCTTATGCCCCCTGCTCCAAAGTCTCCTGCTCAACTCCCTTCTGCTCCCAGGCGCACCGGAGCGCCAAAAGCAAAGGGTGCCGTGCGCGCCAAGTCGGGCTGCTACACGTGCAGGATCCGTCGAAAGGCTTGTCTCCCACAGTCCATTTGATAGACGCCAAGTTCTCATCCCGTTGCCTTCCCACAGAAATGTGATGAACAACCAAATGAACAAGGTTTCTGTTCCACCTGTGTTCGTCTCCGTCTCGAATGCTTGGGCTTCGGTGCCAAGCGTCCTGACTGGCTGAGGGTGCGCCTCGTTTTTTTTTCCCCTTCCTTCATCATGGGTGGCGTCGGATCTGATGGCCTTCCAGGAGAACCGCAACGTGCTCCAGCTGAGGGACAAGATCAAGAACTTCCTTGCTTCCCAGGGAATGATCAAGGGTCACTCAGGCTCTGGTGCCAGATCATCAGAACAGCCATCTGTCCTCCCTCTTACCCTTACTGAGGACCATTCTCCGTACCACAGTGGCTCGTCTTCGAGTCCGCCCTCTCGCTCCCAGACCTTGGTCAATGAGGAATATGCCCATCCTCGACACCATCACCAAACTTCTAATGCTCGTACTTCCTGGGTTGCTCCTCCCATGCCAGAGCAGGCTTATCGGCACCCCAATGGTTGGTCATTTGTGCCTTGGTAAACCAAGACATGTGGCACTCATTCATGTCATTGTCTGTATTCTAGGGCACTACGTCGCACACAGCTCGGCGGATTATCAGCGATCAGCATCTCCGCAATCTATCGAATACCCTCAGATTCCGTCTCCTCATAGTCTAGTGCAACCATGTGAGATGTACTATTGAATATTGTAAATTAATGTAGTAATTAACATCGATCCCTTGCTTTGCTTTCAACTTGCTTTCTTTAGTGCAAAATTCTCAGCGCTACTATCGCCACCATCCTTATTCAGAATGTATACCAACAACGTCCGAACGCGGTCTGGCCACCAGCCAAATCGAGTGCTTTGAGTCCCAGTTACAATTAGAATGATACCGTTATGATGAATATGGCATTCTTGACGCAGGAAGAGGCTCAATTCAGTTCGGTCCCGCCCGCTTCTGAATTCAGGAACGGCGTCAATGCCACAATACATGATGATGATGCCTTTAGGGTCAGAAGGCACTGAGAGCGCTTCCCAGTTATTCTTCTCGACAATCCCAATGCATGTGGATTGTCAGTCAGTATAAAATCCAAGTTGTCACTATTTAGTATTCGCTGAGTACAGAATTCATTCGCAACTATATTCCCACCAGTACAATCACAGGTGAAGAACTCACAAGTGAACAACAAGCCACCACCTCCCCCTATCTCGAGTTTATTTCCCCCGATTCCCTCGTTCGAGATCAGACGGATGTCCGTTTTCATATCCATCAGATCTAAACCAGAACACAAGAGAACCGAAACCCGAAGATGCTATGGCTGCTTTACATCTTATATCCATCATCCTCTTTGATGGCGGTCATAGTGGCAAGTGGCGGCACAACCTCCGTTCTGCAGCCAATGACGCCAGAGAGAAAATGCGAGAGAAGAAAAACAGCAATGGAGTTAAGGAATTGAAGAGATTGGGTGATAAAGAAGTTTTCATTGTTAAGAC
>Ga0157368_1000600_pt1 | contig 16502 bp, 16 predicted proteins | sample AttbisABBM3_FD_113146 | JGI IMG/M metagenome (GOLD analysis project Ga0157368, IMG submission 113146) | Fungus gardens microbial communities from leaf cutter ant in Botucatu, State of São Paulo, Brazil - Atta bisphaerica ABBM3 | ecosystem: Host-associated > Fungi > Mycelium > Unclassified ...
ATTGTTGTTGGGTGTTGGTTCTAACACCCAATCCACATTTGATACACATTAATGCATTGTGTTTCTAGTTGTGTCAGTTACCATACTGACCCTGTCTTTTTGTTTCTCCTGGAACACATATTCTAGCTTGATACTATCAATAGTCCCAACAGGCTCATTCTCGTCCATCCTGTCACTCATCCTCTTGACACATACATGATATTCTTCAGAACATTCACTCGAAGAAATTGAAGGTGACCTCAGTTTGTGCATGCTAAGCAACAAAGAACAACCTCTTTTACTATCAAAACTATTGCTGATGTCAAGTAGGTTGTCCAATAAGTCAATGACCATGTCAATATCGGGATTTGGCATCAAGTTGTTGAGGCACATGGGATTTGAAAGTAGATGCTCAATGCTTGAAAACTGCTTATATTATTGTTGTACCCCTACCTAAGATTCATCTTTGTAAATACCTTCTTTTTTCCTATATTATTTATTAAATTTGAAATCAGTGGTAACAGATAATTGTTCTTGATAGTCCAACTGTTCAGATATTTATAATCATATACCATCTTCTTTTTTTCATTCTTCTTTAGCATAAAGAACACCAGTGATCTTTGTGGTGATTTTAATAGTCAAATATATTCCTTGTACTGAATATAAAATGAAAGAATATTAGTGTCAACTTTATTATAGAACTTTCTTCATGTTCTATCAGTCAGCACCTCACATAGTAGTAGAGATATCCTCATATGTTTCTCATTTCTTTCTTATTTTTTCCTCAAGGATACCACACTTATTCCTCATAGTTATTAGATATATATAGTAGTAGATACAAACATATATCCTTACACTTTACCAATTGATCATCTCCTCTATCCTTTCTCAAGTCTTTGCCTAAGTTGCAATCTGAGCCAAGCTTAGGATCATATCATAACACTGAATTACTAGAGTCTAGCCCCAAAACTGGTAGTTGGTACAATAATTTTGATACTTGGCTACTCTTGAAAAATGTGAGCATTCACAAGACTTTCTCCAGTTAAAGAACATAAGAATATAGTATAAGCTAGTCAAAGCAAACTAGCGAGTTCTGTAATCTGAAGAGGTAAGATATAATTGTAACTTTCTTTCCTAGGAGAAGATTGCGAGTTTGGTTCTCATCAGTGGTTCTTGAATCTCGGCAAAAGCCTTGTCCGAAGATTGCCAGGAACAAATGAAATTGTGCTCAGGTCCATGAACAGAATGTGCCTCATAGATGGTAGTCTAGACAAGACTCAGGCTGAGTACCCCTGATATTTACCTCGATAGCTGTTTCCAAGACTGCAAGTTTTTGGTCCTTGCCAGAATTTCTCATTAGGTTCCAGATCATGTGCGAGGCTGCTGTTGACCCCAGAAACGTAGTTTTCCAGCCGTGATTCACCAAGCGCTGCCAATTGACCAGAGATTGATGAATTTGAAAATAGGGATGTCGTTATCAAAGGAAGGAAGTTGGCAGTTTGTGGAAGTGTTCTGTACATAGTTTGGTTGCACCCTTATACCTCGCCTTTAGTGATCCAATTGGAGTGAAGACCGCTTTTTCGATGTCAATCGAATCAACTGAGAGCTCTTTGCGGAAAAGACTTACAATAGGCAATCATCATCTGACGTATGAGGGTTCCTTCTCCCTTCCAAGGACCCTTTTGAACCGATAACAACAATATCGTAGGGACGTAAGGAGGCCCGGCTTTTGCCACGGACCAATCAAAACATGTGCCTCTAGACTTGACCCGTGAGTTTTCCTGTGCCCTGACAATGAAAGGCGATCATATCGCGCATCGCGAAACCAGTCTTTTGCTTCAGAATCTTGGCTCGAAGGTGCGAAAAAATGGTGACTCTACCCGTGCAACAACAGATGCATATGCATCTGCTATAAACTTTTGCACCACGTGAAGCATCGGGAAGCTAGTAAGATGTCCATTTCAAGGAGAACTAGATGCGCATCACGCTTGGTAAACCTTGAGTGTTCATTTTTTAAGAACATAGGAAAGATTTATGTCTCACTGAAGTTAGTAATGTAAACCGCTGGCTTATATTTTCGTTTACGTGTATGACTCCAAAAGATGATCAGCCGAGTAAGGGCCTCATGGTATCAAACCCGCCTCGAGACACGGATTGAGATGTTCTGCAGCGGATAGCAATCACCGAAAGGTTAGATGTCAAGCGAATCCCGTTGTTTTCAAGAGTTTCAAGATGCTCTACTTATGTAAAAATGTTGCTCGGGCATCGAGGTCTTGGATGTTAACTTATTCTTATTGGTGCCGGATGTAAAGGTACCTAACGGCCGAGGAAAGGGAAAGATCTCAATATCACATTGGCCACTTGATCAGGTCAAAGAGTTAATATATCACTGATGCATGAGTCACCCGCCGGGTTGCTGTGTCGCAACTGTTGAGGCACCCGACCATTCTACCGCTCGCATGTATCGGTGAGCTCCATCTTTTGACAAGTAATTGAAATCATGTATGTAATGCAATTCAGTTGTCCGCTATATGGGTTGATAAAAGACCGACCATCCAATCGTAGCTATTCCCTTGGCAGCAGCTTCATTGATCGGGGCTCGATGAAGGTGAATTCAAACGCCCAAGTCAGAGATTACACAACCCCAAGGAGAGAGAATCTATAGTTGCCTTGTAAAGAATGACAAATACTTCTTTTTGTGACGTGAGAAGGCGACAAGGGGCAGTCCTGGGGCAGTAGGGGTCAGTGGCAACTTATTGTATGCGAAGAAATCGGCGTTTGAGTACAGAGCGGAGGTCTAACAGTAGTTTGCGAATTAGGAACAACGGCATACACGCCAGACCCAACGAATGTCCAGAAAACTTTTGACCCAGAATCTCAAAGCGGGCCCGATTTAAGAGATGGCTTTCTGTCCAACCCGGAGATCTCCAAATTCCACAACTCCAGTAAAAGATGTGGTGATGAATCTGGGGCCCAGGAAATACCTATTTTCATAGTAGATCGCTTGGCCTTTGCTGCCGAGGTAAGTAGTAGGCTTGATAACTGTTTTACGACGTGCTCCACAGTGGCCCCAATCAATTGTAATGCTCCACCGAACACGACCTTGCTGAGGTAATCAAGGAAGAGGGTAACAAATTCACGGTGTAAATCAGCTCCGCTGAAAATTTCTTAAACTAGTGGTCACATGCTCTAGACACCGTGATAACACCCTTCTCAGTTTATTATTATGGCGAAAATCAAGAAAAGGATTCTTGGAAACGAGAAACGAAGGAAATACCGCTCGGTGCATTGCTAGTCCCTGGCTTATTATACAATTTTTAATAGTCTGCTTCTGTGAAGGACGGAACCCTGATTTGGGAAAAACGAAGTATAGATGAGCCTGGTATATGGGTGAGCTGTGAGGCATTTCCCCTCCTGACCATTTCAACGTATTTCTAAGCTGCAGTTGGGGGTAATAGGTGTAAAGGGGAAAGAAAAGCAGACCGTTGGTGAGCTTTATGATCTCTTTGAATCGGTAAGGTAATTCTCATCCGATAGATTCCGATAGATGAGATACTCATCCTTGTTCCAGTTAGCTGATGAATTGTGGCCCGAAGAATCTCCCGTACCAGGAATGGCCAGCGACCTTAGTCTTGAAGCTCAAATCGCCGATGAAATGTCCTCCTTGAAGAAGCCAAGGAAAGAAAAACGATTCGGTAGTGATATTCTTCACCATTTCTTTCTATTAAATGTCAGGCTCACCTCATCTCATATAGCAAGCTGTCAGACGAATACACCCTGCGGTAAAGAATTAGCCCCCATCAGGATCTCGATAGGTCCATTTACCTTATGTTTTCTAGTTGTATTCATTTCGTGCAAGCCCCCGGTTGACCCTGTTCAGCTAGTAGTAAAACATGTCGAGAATGTCCAACGCACGGGTCTAACGCGTACTCGGTAACTTTAGTTCAGATCCAATGACGATGATGATTCGTTATTCTTCTAGATACGTACACCGATTTGTCCCTGTCAGCAGAAACTGCGTCGCAAATCTCGCTGAAATCGAAGTATTATGTCGCGATGTGTTCAGGAATTTTTTTGCGACACATGGTGACAATCGGTTTACGGTGGGTTGTCAAGTTTGAATTGCGGATTTTTGAATAATTGAATGATCGGAGAGCCGCTAGTACAAGGTAGAATTAAGAATCCGCAATCATAACACGATTTCGCGTCCGGTACTCATTCAACATATCGTACAGTGTATGCCCGAAGGACATACAGTGGCTCTGGAAAATCCGGATCTTTTTATCCTTGTTGAAGTATTCAAGGTGCGAATTATTCTCAGGCTAATGGACGAAGGTTGTTTACCAACTTGGCTCAGAGCGTCTGCGGAGTTTCTGTGGTCGAAGATTATTACCGTCTCCAAAAATACAATGTCATGGGAATTGCCACCTCTAAACAAATCTCAGAAGAGTCGGATAGTAGTCGGATACCGGTATAACATAAACAAAGTGGATAGGTGACTGACGGCAATACATGAGACTAGATAATGAAAAAACGTGATGACAGGATGCGAACAAGAAATCATCACTCCCTAATATACCCTGAAGCCCAAAAAAAGAGAGAAAGAAAAGAAAAACTAGTATTGTGAATTGTAGTATGCATAATGTTGTTGACACCCGCCTGAAGGATAGTAGCTTTCCCATTGTTGCTGAGGATTCAAGTAGATAGAAGGAGGTTGAAGAGCGTCAGACCACTCGCATGAGTAGTTGTAACACTGGGAAGATGTGTAGTTCTGATCCATGAAATATTGATCATTTGAATAGGAGAACTGAGACTGTGGCTGGTATATGGAAGAAACTGGGGAAAGGGATGCAGCGAAGTAGGCCATCGGCTGAGGAATCCTAGTGCAGGGAAGTTGTTGAAGGGAGCCCGATTGCTGAGCGTCAGGTTAGTATCTGAGTCTCGTGTCCATTGCGAAATTGACTTACACCAGGGTACAAGATCTCTTCAATGACCTCATCGGGGAGCTCAGGAGAAATGCTCATTGGCCTGGGAGGAGATGATCTGGACCACGATGACTTTCTACCACGGCGATAGTCTCGTCGGGGAGACAGTGAACGGCTACCAGTGATCAAGTACAGAACTATGACACCACACCATGAGTAAAAGTCAAAGCTGAAAGCCGCGATACGTACTCCCAGGCTCACGGCATGTGTCCTTGAGCTGCTGAAGGCGGCTTCCAACCTGTTTCGCCGTCCTTCGCCGTCCGGTCACGGACATGACATAGGCAGAAAGGAAATGATTGCGGCCAATAAAACGGCCACGGTGCCTCATGTGTATTCGATGTCGGTCAGAGTAGACTCGCAAACCTAGCGAGATTACAGGACAATTTTCTTCATTGCCATACTGGACGTACCTGCAATGAGCGCTGCTTCCCTGTGGCAATGATAAAGGCGATGTTCAGAGGGCTATAATTGGAACACAGGTAGGACATACAGGCTGGGGGGCCACACAGCCTCGCCGCCACCCTTGAGGGTCTTGTGGCATCGACGACCGGTCACGTCTCGCTGGTTGATCACTGCGAGGGACTGTTCGGGAGTATAGGTCGCAGAGAGGTCATCGATCGTCAAGGTCTGGGTGGTGACAGTGTCTGCAGTAGAGCCATTGGCCTCAAAGTTACCCTGGACTTGGAAGGAGCCAAAGTACATGGTTGGGAAGGGGCTGTGCGAGGGCGATTGGATGAAAGGACGATCCATGAGCAGGCTTTCATATACCTGCCGCCTCGACATGGCCTCCTTGATCAGCAGAAGAGTCGGACAGCCTAGCCCAAATAAGCAATCTCACTGTGTGATATCTGACGATACAATCGAGATTACGGCCAACCCGTCTGCTCGACGGACAGAAGCCGACCACGCTTCAGATCCCCATGTTTCCGATTGATCTCGTCCAACACGCCGTAGCCTCAACCCAGATTCAATATGCGACGTCGCCTCTCGTAACCAAATCTATTGTCATGCGTATCAGAGGCACGTTGCGCGTATAGTCCATGAATCAGCGCCACACCCTTGCACCATCACTGGTATTCTGAGAAAAGGATAATGGACAATCGTAGTGATTGGTGTTTCTTTTTTTACCTTGCTCGTCGACGGGGATTCTTGCTTTGTATTAAGAAAGAGAGAGATATCGCCGATCGATTAGTCAAAGTATAGCTTGTCTAATGATGTAAGGAGCACGCATGCTAGACTACAAACTATTGAATGTAAAGCCTCATCTGAAGAGATACGACGATGTAAAAACAAGATCCAGGGCAATCACACTACGACCAGACCATTAACAATGAATGTGAAGCCTTGATTTCCTCTTCCACTCCTGAAAATAACTGAGCAATTCATGGAAAATAACTCCCCTCGTGACTTCGAAAATTCCGTCATACGTCCATGCCGTCACTAGACCCATCCAGGTAAATGAAAGGATATTTCCCATAGTTTCAAGAACAGTGTCAAGTCTGTTAGCATCTCCCCGCCCCCCAAAAAAGCAAGAAAAACTCGAATTCATATATGATGGCCTCGATAATCGGAGTCAGATTCACTGAGGCCGCAAAAGACAAAGACCTTTCATCGGAGATCAGAGAGTTGATTGTGACACCTAAATTGCAACGAGCGCAGGCTTTGTGCCCGGCGCAAGAATGACAAAGGTGGGGCTTATTTGTAATTCAGTCGGATCCCCTATGGCACAGCACAATATAAAACCTATTGGTCTAGGAATTTCTGGTAGAGCGGAAATGAGTCCAAAATTAAAAATAAAATAAAAAAAAGAAACAGAAAAACACGTCTGTGCCACTGTCGTCAAATTCACAAATAGAAAAATGAATGAAACGCTCGAAGTTTCATGTCTCTTTCGGGTGAATCCGACAAAGCGACAGACAATAGAACAGCGGGTCCGAGGGGGGGGGGAAGAGTTTGAGCTGAGTTCTCTCTTCACGTCATTTGGGGGGGGGGAGGGGTTATCATGGACAATTCAAAAGCTTGCGCAAATGAATAACGCGAAACTAGCTCCTCTCCCTTGAGAGCTATGCCTTGAATCAGACAAATGCACGAGGCTGAACAATGTCCGTCTTGTGATACTTGAGACAAACGGAGGCAATGACTCCACAACTGAGCTGAGAAGTTTGAGGACACGTCAATAGGGGCAAGTTTCGTTGTCTATGACACAAGGAAACAGTCACTCCCCCTTGAAATCCTCGGAAGCAAAACATCAATAACACGCAGCAGATTTCTTACAATTCCTATAACCATTCTATACACACGTCCTATGATGTCATGTCGTCATCGATCCATCATGGTCAAACACAAGAACCCGTCGATCGTCATCCAACATCCAAGTTGTATGTGTGTCAGGTGAGGTTTTAAGATTTGACCTATCAAAAACAATATAGTCATTCAGGAACTGCCGCGGAAACCGTTTTTACATAGTATATATCGACATTGACGACTCCTCCAAACATCCTAAGTAATTCAAAAGACAACTAGTCTATCCACTAAAATTGAAACGTACAAATTACAATTTGAGGATAAAGAGTGGGGGTTCTACATCTTCATGCAGATAGGTCAACCACATTATATAATAACGAGTCCGCTAACTCGGTCGTCTTTAGACCCCCAGTTTAACAAAAACACATTGAATCATCCGTGTCCAAGGCATAAATCTGGCAACGTGATATGTAGCATGGGCGTGGCGGCGGAAAATGACTAACTCACTGCTATACACCGAAACCTGCTTTTTGCGCTCATTTGCGTGTGAATTGATCGGTCTAGTAGAAAAGTGTACAAACAGCGAAAAAGGAGGAAATACAGAAATAATTCGTATCAACCTTTACACATGCAATAAGCCCACATTTCTTTCATGATCCCAGCCTCGTTGTCAATGGTGGCTTTAACCCGGTGTTAAGGGAACATACATGCAGTGGATAGCATGCTCACATAGGCTAGACATTATTACAACCTTCTACATACAAGAAGTGGTTGCTGGAAAGGTAGAATGGCAGTCTGTTATCAAGCGGGTGCTTAGTGGGCGCTCTCGAGAGGAACAAATCTATGCCGGACAGTAGACAAGGAGGAGTACATCAAAGAAAGCCAAGTACAATAAACGGCATCAAAAATGCAAACCTGAGGCAATATGAGGAAATTCTGCCAGGTGCGAAATGGAACTGCGGCAGATATTTGAGGTTCGGAAGAGGACTACAATAGCGCACAAGCCCAACAGTCTACAAGGGGCAGCGAGACGATGGACATGAAGGATGGGTAATATAAGAAAGACAGAAATTTTAGCTGAGAAAAATAAGAAAAAAAGACGGAGAGGTCCCTGTCAAGAGGAATGACACTTTTCGGTGGAATCTAAAACACCTTGCCAGAGAACGGTAGCTGGGAGGCAGAGGTGCTAGTGATGGCATGACAGCAAGAACAAGAGATTAGATAGCTGATAAGTTGAAGTTGAGAAACACGGCCAGATTAAACAGCCTTCGGCAAGCTTGTATGCGGATGCGCCTTGATTAAAGAATAGTAGATTGAGGCGTGCTGTCATAACCTCAAACAGACTGTCTTCAACGGCGGGGAGCTATGGAAGAAAGTTTTAGCGCCTGTGCGAGCTCCGTTTTCCACTCAAGGCGCCTAATGGCTTCGGCATAATCTACCAATTCACGACTCCGTTCCTTCCTCTCAGGCCAATCCTGCTCGAGTCCAACAATGTCCATCTCGTAGAAGTGATACGTGGACGATGGCGTCGGTATCGTGACCAAATAACGGCTGATAGGTCCGCGTACACCCGCTGTTTGAATTTATATGCGGCAGCATTGAAAGAATTGCGCATAGTTTCACGAGAGGACGCAAAAGGCAAGGAAGACAGAGACAGAGACGAAAGAGAATCAGGAGTTTGCGCGACGAAGTAAAAGGAAAACGGGGAGGACCTTCTTCAAAGGCCTCGCGAGAGGCTGCAGCCTCAAGCTGCACATCCGACGGCTCCCAACCTCCTTTCGGCACTGGAAGTCACACAGGAATGAGAGAGAGACAAGTCAGCCCTGGCCCTGTGACAACAATGGGGTTGACTTACAAACCCAACGGTCTTTTCTCTTCCTGCTCTGGACGACCAACACTTTCCCGGTTGACTTTGAGATTGGAATTGCACAACACACGACGCGGGGAGTCGATCTTCCTTTTGTTCCCATAGCGTTGTATGATTTTGGATAGAGTAAGTTGGGTATAAACGAGGAGTTCGATGAAGGATGGTTCAATATATGTTCGTGAATTGCGGCACTCGTTGTCGAACCAGAAGTCATGGAAGCAGGGTGGGTGGGTAGAGTAAAGGAAGTATATAACACGATGGTCTAGATCTAATGGAGCAGTGCAGGAGTCTCGTTGATGTTTCCAAGTGCCCAAGAACACAGCTTAGGTTACTGCGAACCTAGTCAGACGACAATGAGTGAGAAAGAGATGAGGCACATACAGTGGGAAGAACAAAGGACAAGTGAACACAGACAGGAGGTTGTGGTTAAAGGGAAAGGGAGGAGATGACTAGACCACCACGTCCAGCAAAATTACGTCGTGGCCAATACAGCTTTCCATAACTTTCTATTTTCAAAAAAAAATTCTCCATCCGTGTCCACGCACGTTCCTCGGGTACTCCGGCTCCGCCCGGATCAAACTACCCATCTCTACACTTAGCTACTACCAGTCTGTCTCCCACAATACAAAAAATAAATACAGCTCTCAGGCATCACTCGTTCCACCTAAAAATGGTGTTGATATCAGCCCAAAAAAGGATCCATTAATGAAGATACTCACGCGACTAAAAACATACATGCGACACCGAATACCATTGCAGCGAACTGTCAAACAATGAGCATAACCAATAACCATTGCTCTCGAGTCTCAGTATGCCGCCTTGTCCCGAGACACTCACCTCACGTATGGCTTGTTTCGCGCTCTTGCTTTCCTCAAGCAGCCTGTTAAAAACAAGTCAGCAAACAGACTCAGGCAGATGATAGGGTTATTTTAAGACCGGAAATGACAGGCCTCCGATCTCAGGTCACAGACGGTTATGTAAGCAGATCAGCAGCAAAGCAGGATATAATTTATCAAAAGAGAGCACAGCACGTACGTTGGCAGGACAGCAACGGCGCCTATATAAAGGAAGCCTCCGGCTACGAAAGGGATAACCTCCAGCAGAATGTTAGTGTACGCTCTTTCCTGACATACGGCTTCTCAGGCCGAGAAAAAAGAACATCGATCAACGATTCATCGATAATCTATCAGGACCTTAAGTACGCCCCGGAAACTGCGAATCCGATCTGACACTTGGCGACGGGCAAAAGCAAATTATTAGTTCATAAAAGATGGACATACCAGATCAGACAATAGAACTGTAGTACCGAGTAAGCCGGATGCATCTTGTCGTATAGCAGCAGCGAGATCAATCGGCAAGAAACCACCACTATTGCTTGCCGTTACGTTATGGACCGCTATCCCGATGAACGTGCTATAACATGCCAAGAGTCCGAACAAGACCGAAGGTAGGGGAGGAATCCGATATGAGTCAAGTTTCCAAAACAGCAAGCCCTTACCCAACCTAGGACGTGCAGGAATATCAGGACCCATAGAAAGGGCGAAAGGTAAAAGCAACTCACAAAAGCACCAATAGCAGTTAAGAATTGTGATTGCATGGCTTGTCTCTTCGTAAATCCGCTTCGAATTAAGATTGAATAATCGGCAATCTCATGAGGGATTTCATGGGCAAAACACGCCAAAGTAGTGGTAGCACCAATCAAAGGGGAGGCATAGAATGACGCTGCCATGCTGCATTGGAAGCGCCACCACCACATATAACACGCACGTACATGAGTGCAAGTGTCACCGATAGGATTCAAATCAAAAGATAGTCAAAAACCGAAGATCAGCCGGAGATCAGCACTTGGCTTGAGGAAAATGACGTACGCCAGCCCGTCCGTGCTGCCGGAGGGGGGTGCTCCCCGTGTATCAGAACATGCATCCACGGCAAATTGGTACTTGAAGCTTGCTTTACGCGAGACTCACATATTGTGCACGAAATCACCAAAGAGATTGAGATATGCTGAGAGTTTTGATGGCCCAGGGGATTTCGGATTTGATTCGGCAGGAGCTTCTGCTTCTTCTTTGAGAACTTCGTCTTTCCTTAGCCGTAGCGCGTCCCTTGACGTAGAAGCTTCAAGTGCTGTCGTTTCAGCTTTGGTGATATTGTGATCTGTTTTATGAGCATGTGAATGTGAGTGTCCAGAGTCTTCATCTCCCCCACTCAGGACTCGAAGTGTCTTTTCCATGAAGAAAAACGCAGCAAACCCAACAAAGATCCCAAGTCTATCGAGTATGGGCGTAGAGACAAGAGATCGTAGTTTGAGTTCGCACTCGGAACAGGGAAATACGGTAGAACGTACCCTATCAGGATGTTCCGTTTCTCTTCAACCATCACAAAATGGGCACCAAGATCTTGATGTTCACCCATGAATGAGTGTGGTACGAGATGTAAAAAAACATCAGAAAGTAAACCACCTGTCTGTGGCAGATAATGTTAATAATTCATGAAAATCATGCTAGCTACAAAATCAAAAAGAGTGGGGAAGTGGGGGGAACGCGGGATAGCACCACTCACAGCAAATGCAGTCATAGTGTTCAGGGTGTCGCCATTGATCTCAGCGGGTATGAAGGCAAGTATAAAGTTGGGTATCCTAAAAGTTGGGTTGTGATTAACACAGCTACTTGGAAAAGGCGACATACGAGCTTATGTAGAAGGTCCCAAGGATAGAATTGGCAGCAGGGCCGAATGGAAAAAGCCACGCGAATACCTGCCGCATGATAGGGGACTCTTCTTCCTCCACGTAGATTTTAAGGGCACTAAGTTTCTGTACAGTAGGACAATTCTGCAATTCATGATCCTATCCGAACTTTCAGCACGATGAATTCAGAGTGCTCTCCCAGTGACTCACGAGAACACTTGTGATTTCGGTCGAATTTGAAGACTCTATGTGAGTAGCAGCATTTGAACTATAGCAAGCGAAAAGAACGACTAAAACCAAGTAAAGAATAGGACGAGCGACCATGGCTTTGACAGAGAATTCCTAACTGCGCGCAAAAGTGTGGGAACAATTTCCAGCCAATAACTGAGTTCCGTCATTTCATGTCTGGATACCCAAACTCGCAAGAAAAAGCTGCTATAGCAGCTGCCGAAAGATTGATGGTCGAAACCATGGCACGTTACGACCCCTCCCATGACAAATATCACGGTTAGTCGACACGGAAGGCCTAACCAGCTCAGTGAACTTGAGCGATGGTTAACATACATAGTTAGTTGAGCGTGTTCGCAAAACCGCTCTTGCCATTGCCAGATCTCTCCCGGAGACCCCCGATCTTCTTGTCGTTGAACTTGGTGGGTCCCCAAAGCATATTCTGATCTAACATGGTGTCTCTCATTTATATTATATAGCGGCGCTCCTCCACGACATTCTTGACAAGAAATATGTATCCGAAAAAGAATTAGTAGATCCCTACGCCTATTTCACGCCCTTCTTCAATTCGATCGACACATCTAACTTGGGACTTGGCTTAATTCCTTCCGGCCGTGCCCAACTTATCTCCGACGTTGTTAAGAATGTCTCCTGGACCGCGGAGAAAAAGATTCGCGAACAAGGTTCATGGTCTACTTGGCATGAGACCTGTCTGGAGCTCCACTGTGTCCAAGATGCTGACCGGTTAGATGCTATTGGTGCTTTCGGTACGCCTATTCCCTAAAATCTCCTCCTTAAGATCTTGGTTTTTCCCGTGCCCTGAATTATTACCCTGAGCGGGCCATTATCATGAAGTTGATCGTGGCATAATGGCCGCCGGTGCCTTAATGCCCTTGTGTGCTGCATTCTTTACCAACCTACGATCCTGGAGGGATAGTACCTTACATCCATGCTTCAGTGCTATGGCTACACATCATCTTCTGGCTTCACTGTTGGACAGCCAAATTCTAAAAGCTCCGAACAAGCGCACATAGAATGGGGAAGCTAACTCATGGTTCCACGACAGGAACGATGTCTTGAAACACTTCACAATTTTATTTGTTCTGATTTGGTCACATTTTCCCAGGGATCATGCGCTGTGCGGCATACAGTGCCATTGCCAATCGGTGGGTCTCCTCTTTTCAGTTGCTGGGTCCCATTCTGATTCTAAATTCATCTCACAGGCCGCTGCACACCCGAACGGATGACGCCGCATTCTCAGACACGGCCATTTCACACTTCCATGACAAACTCGTGCACATTTATTCTCGTCTGAAGACAGCGCCAGGGAAGTCGTTGGGTAGAAAGCGCCACCAAGTCGTGAGTTAAGGGTATTCATTCGTTTGAAATCCAGTGTGACGCGGTTTTTCTTGTATTGTCCATGTCCAGATATTGGATTTTCTCGGTTTAATCGAAGAGGAATCCCAACCGAATCCGACTGCACTTTCTTGAAAAATGTCAGTATTCTTTCTCTGTTGGAGGTCATTTTGCGCATAGTAGGCGAGGCAAGCGAAGACGGATAGGCTGTAGTGGCTTGAGGTAGACGTTGGCCAGCGTAATATCATACCTGTTACAAATATCTATATCAAGGTGGCATCGTGACATATGGATCCAAGTTAAGTAAACAACAAGTACGATGAACTTGGAGCGACACTCTTGTACTCTTGCGTGTGGATGAATTTTCTGGGGAAATTTGGTAGCACGTGATAGAACTTCAAACCTCCTATTTCCGTAGGTGCCATCGGGATGCAACTGGTCTAGCATTTCGACCTGCTGTTGAGAGAACAGGTGTCTCAAAGTTTACCCAGTGCCTATGGAAGTCATCGATTATATAATTCCAAGGAGGAAGAGCGGTACCGGGTATGCAGATAATCTGCCACACATGGCAATGTCGAGATACTGTGCGTAAGGTTACGGCTCTTGTGTTCCCGATGCGTGGGATGATCCGAGGACTGACTCTTCACGCTGGTAGTAAGGGAAGAATCTCAACATAGTTCTGGGAATCAGAGGACATGTGACAGAGGACATGTGACAGTCAGATTATGAGATAGTAATAGGATCACTTGATATGAGACACATCGCTTCGACAGATTTGCGTGTCGTGTGAACTTCCGACAGCCGTCTTTTGCTTAAGAATGGGAAGAAGCACACGTTGGCAATTCATACCATGTCCGATACGCCTGAATTCACCTACGATATCATTTTTGCTGGAGGTGAATCTTAATTCTCTAATGTCAAGATGTTTTCCCTGATAATGTACAGGAGGAGCTGCGGCTTGCATTATTGCTGGTCGACTTGCCCAAGCCGATCCGACCCTCAAAATTTTGGTGAGTAGACCACCGAACAATATTCGCTTCAATCAAATATCGACAGTTGTTTAGGTGCTTGAAACAGGCCCTCATACCAAAGACGACCTGAATCGTATCCAGCCTGCAAAGTACTATCCATCGTTAGTCAAAGCTGGTGAAGCCTATGCTGTCCACATCCCAAAGCCGAGTGAAAAGCTCCTTGGTCGTTCTGCCCCTACTGTTGCAGGTCGATGTGTCGGTGGTGGCTCTGCTGTCAACTGTATGGTTCAGGTGATGCTCCACCAATCCCCCAAGCTTACCAGGTGCTCTAGTTATGGTTTACTCTCGTACTTCCGCTTCTGATTTTGATGACTGGGCGAATGTGTACGGCAACAAAGGGTGGGACTCCAAGAGCTTAATACCTTTGCTACGCAAGGTATGAATAGTCTTTGCGTTAAGAGACTTGGCCTGATCATCGGCAGGCTGAGACCTACCAAGCCGTCTCAGCGAACGATACCCACGGAAAATCTGGACCTCTCAAAGTCTCTTTCGCCAAGTCGGGGTACAATGTTGCCGATGAATTTCTCGCTGTTGCGGTACAATACGACTCGCAGCGAGGACCTATTGATGATCTCAACGGACTTCGCGCAGCCAATGGTTATGGAGTGAGTAGAGTTCACACTTGAGAAGAAACGAGGATTGCTGATGCCAATCTCAATCTAGCGTTGGGCAAGGAAAGTCTAGGTTTGATGTTTTCTGTTTTGCTCGTTTTCATATTTGCACTGCAGATTTATCGATGGAGAGACGGGAAGACGGTCTGATACGGCCTCCACTTATCTCTATCCTTTACTCGAAGCAAATAAGAATCTGGTTCTGTTGCCTAGGAAGCGTGTCGTCCGTGTTATCTTCGAGTATGTCGCTTGTCCCCATATGAGGGGCTTACGTGTGCTGAGTCTTCGCCAGGGGGAAACGTGCGGTCGGGGTTGAATATCTCAATGATGAGGAAAAAGATGCGGACGCCCCACAATCAGCATCGGTTGCTTATGCTTCCCGTCAAATCGTCGTTTCAGCCGGTGCTTTCGGATCACCTGCGATCTTAGAAAGGTGAGCAGCAACTGTTGGAAGAGGCATCTGTGTCAGTTAACTCACCAATCCTAAACACTCATAGATCTGGTATTGGTGCTTCGGAGGTACTCCGCACGTGCGACGTTGAGCAGATTGTTGACCTTCCTGGCGTTGGAGAGAGTCTCAAGGGTGTGTCCAAATTCCTGTAGTGAATCAACACCTCTTGACGAGAGAGCAGATCATAACGTCAATTTCGTTCAATATCATGCTGCGGACTATGCGGACACTCTGGACTCCATCTTTTGGGGAGGAGAGGAAGGGGCCAAGCGTTCGTCATTTCGAAAGTCTGGGTCATCCAGCGTCTAATCTATGATTTTAATAGCCTTTGCCCAACAGTGGGCCGAGACTGGACAAGGCCTTATGCAGCATAAGTCAGTCGTGAGTTTGGATCGTCGAAGGCTTTCGAACTGATCGTGGCTCTTTTCTGTCCAGTGGTATGGATGCAGGTGTCAGACTCCGGCCAACCGCAGAGGACCTGGAGTCAATTGGGCCCAGTTTCACTAATCGCTGGAACACATTTTTCGCTAATGCTCCCGACAAGCCAATTATGCTGATGTCGACGATCGCTGCGTTAGTCACGATTTTACTAGACTCACACCCCGCCATTGAGTTGTGATTAGATACATCGGCCCAACACCCAACGTCCCGCCCCGCAAGTTCTTCTGCACTCCCTTCTACACTGTAAGTATCCTCGTTGATGTCTGTTTACGGATTGTTTTGAGGCATTCTCAGGCTTATCCCGAATCCTCCGGATATTCACACATCACCTCGGGGCTGGATCCATATGCCAAATTTGACTATGATGCTCGTTATCTATCCTAGTGAGTTAAAAGCCTTGTCGTTAGTCTTCTGGTGCTAATTGTTGTTCCAAGTGAATCTGATCTTCAGCTCCTCGTCTGGGCGTACAAGCATTCCAGAGAGTTAGCGCGTCGTATGCCGATGTACAGAGGAGAACTTGTTTCAGAGCATCCCAAGTTCCCAGAGGGGAGCGAGGCTGCTGCTAAACTTGCCGATGGGCCCGTGCCAATCAATGCTCCCAGAATCAAGTACACGGAGGCAGACCA
>Ga0157368_1000601_pt1 | contig 16472 bp, 6 predicted proteins | sample AttbisABBM3_FD_113146 | JGI IMG/M metagenome (GOLD analysis project Ga0157368, IMG submission 113146) | Fungus gardens microbial communities from leaf cutter ant in Botucatu, State of São Paulo, Brazil - Atta bisphaerica ABBM3 | ecosystem: Host-associated > Fungi > Mycelium > Unclassified ...
CAACACATGTTGGCCTCATGTCATACACATGGTCATTTAGGGTAGGATGCACAGTAGCAAGCACAGACCATGAGTAGTAGTATATAAGGTAGACTACTTTGTACTAAGAACTCTATTGAGTTCTCTTGTGTTACTCAATACAAGAGTTATTCTATTACTTAACCCTTTGAGCTTTAGTTCATAACACCAGTGTTCAATGGTGACACACCAATCAGTACTCACTTCCACTCGGACTTTCTTCCCTTCATCTGAAGTTGTGACCATGCAGCAGATAGATGGTGCAGCATATAACCTAAAGCCAAGGTCATTCCACAAGTCCACTCATCTCTAAGTCCATTCTGCGGACTTTCACCTCAGTGTGAACTGCACCTGACAATAGCATGATAAATAGTTTTCTTCAAGGAACTGTTGAAAAAATGTATGTGGGAGATGGATGTGGTGACATTGTTTTTGATACTGGCATTAGAAATGACAATAACTGTAGAAGGGTTTGAAGAAGTGTTATTTATTGAGACATTTACAATAACATTTTTTGCTGTCTTCACTAAAGTGATCAGCCTTATAAAAATAAAAAAGATCTAGAAAGGAGTTGACTAGTCAATATCCTGGATAAAATTCTTTATTAAGAGAGTCAAATGAAGAAAATATTTTGTTGAGATGATTGTTAGAGTTAACAACAGAACTCTTGATGGCTTCTTATTGTTTTGAGGTTATGTTTTCCAATAAGAAGCAATGTTGCAAAGATAACAGAGCAAATATTTTCTCCAATAGTTTCTTTAATCTATTATTGGAAGGGAGAGTAGCAATATGAAGTTGATTTCTGTCACTCAGCTTTTGAAGATGATAATGTATAGGAATGAGCCCTGTAATAAATTTAATTCCAAATAAAGGTAATATGCAAAAGGTTTTTAAGATCCAAATCACAGCTCTTTGCTGCATTTTATTGAGCTTGTCAATAGGATACAAGAGAGGCACTTTGCTGTAGAACCAAAGGGGGAAACTGTATAGTGTAATAGAAAGAATGCATGTTCAATATAAAAGTTGTTTCTGGTGTGGCAAAAGTCTGTTTGTGAGTGGAATTGTTTAGTATTTTCATGCATTTTACCATTGATATGGCTTTATTAGCATAATAGTCAATATATTGGTAAAAAGAGAGTTTTCTGTCAAAAATAAAACCTAAGTATTGCCACAAAGATTTCAGTGAAAGTATAGGACTATTAATAATTGACAGGTTCAAAGGAGAGAGATTAAAAGTGCTATGAGATCTAGAGAAATGAAAGACTTCAGTCTTCCCATGTTTGATAACCAAGCCAAATTAGTCTAAAAGTGAAGAAACAATATTATAATTACAAAAAAGAAAAGAGTTGGTTTTTTTCCAAAGATTTTTCTTGAGAAATAAGAAGAATATCATTTATGAATGATAAGAAAGAAACAGTGATTTTTATATTTTTAATGTGTTTTTCAAAAATATAAAAAAGCAGAGATAAATATAATATTGACAGAACAGGTGAAAGGGCAGAACTTTGTCTAACACAAACATCAACATTGAAGAAGAGAGAAAAGAAATTGTTCCACATATATTATATTTTCCTACCAATTAAATAGTCAGAGAAGAAAGATGACACTTTAGAGTAGAACCCAGTTTTGTTGAGGATAAGAGAGAGAAGTTGGTGATTTAGGGATGGGAAAAATTGTGCTATGTTAAAAGCCAATGTGCTTGTAAGAACATTCTTGATCCAGCCAGACTAAATAATGTGAGTAAGAAACATGCTCATGTCAAATGTAGATCATTGCTTAATTCCACCAAACTGATGAGGATGAACAAAATTGTTGGTAATAGTGTGAAATCATAGTCTTTTACCAATAACTTTTTTAATCAGTTTGCCAAGCATATTAAGCAACACAATAAGGCAAAATAACTTGGATAAATCATATAATGATTTATTCAGCTTAGGGATGATTATTGATGTCAACAATTTGAAATGTGATGGCCAATGCCCTAAATTTATGCAATCATTAGTGATATTGAAAGCAATCATCAATGTTAATAACTCATTTTAAGATTTTCCATGAGATTTTGTTGGGACCAGGAGTAGAGAAGTCATTACACTTGCTAATAGCATTCTTGAATTCTCCTTTCAAAAAAGGTTTCCATTCCAACACTGGCTTCAAGAAAATCTCATCTAATATCTTGATGTTAACATGGTGATTATGAGCAGAATTAAAGGAAAGATGTAAAGCTTGCCATAAATTATCAAGTTCAATATATAGACTACCATTGAATTGAATTGCTTTAATAGCCAGTAGTTTGTATTTTTGAACCCAATTTATTAGGTCCCAGGGATTTTGATTACTAGTTGTGATTTCTTAGATTTTGTCATCAAAAAATATATGTTTGGTTTATTTGACTGTATTCTTAAAAATTTTCCAATTGCTAAGACTTTTAGAAAATCTATAACTCACCAAATTTAATTGACACTCTTCATTCCACCAGTCTTTAGACCTCCAGACAATATTAACTTGTTTTGAGTGTTTGTGCCATAAATAATCTTGCTTTCTGGCAAGGTCTTAGACTATGTTTTCCAGTAACTTCTTGTTTGATAACTGTATAGTGTTGATTTCTTTGAAACACTTGATGATGTCAGAAATAAATTCTTCAATAATTCAAATATCAATGATGAAAAAAGCATGATCAGAAGGAAATTGTTGCTCAGGAAGAATAAAATGGTTGTTGAGCTCTAAAGAATTGAGTCACAAGAACATGAGATTGATAACAAAATTTGAGTTCTTCTCTTGATCAGCATATCTGGTGGGAACCTGATGAATAGAATGAGAAAAAGACAAATTGAAAGAGTCAGCAATGTTAAAAAGTAAATTGCTATAAGTAAAATGGAAAGGGTAATCTGAATCCCTGTCTCTGTCTCTGATATTAAAGTCACCAGTCATAATTAAAACTTTTCAAATATCAACTTCAGTATCCTTAAAATACTTTAAAGCCAATTGATTAGAATCAGAATAAATGTTGAGAAGAAAAAATTCAATGCCATTGTTGAAAAAACAACAACAGATATCTCTATAGTTCAAGATGTCTTTACAAAAGGAAAAATACAAACTGGATAGCCAAACATTGATATAGGAGATGACATGTAGATAGTTGTTTTTGCTTGAAGAGGTTCTTGTAAAGGTGACCCAATTAGAATGATTGAGAACTCCAACAATGATTTTGCTTTCTTTATTTGATAAGCTAGAGATGGTTTGTAAAATTGACCAAGAAGGTTCTTGAATAAGAATAATATCAAAGTCTTTGTTGACTTCCAAAAGAGTGTCAGTTAAAAATTTGTTTTTTCAAACATTTTAAGAAAAGATCCTGAGGTTCTTAATAATCATGTTTGTGCATTACTCATAGCTGAGCAAATTAACTTGGTCATGTTGTCCTGGATTTTCTGGTATTTCTTTGCATGCCATTCTCTATTGAAGTGATGCTTCCAGAATGGGTAAAGATTGGAGTCAACTTGATGATCTCTCTGTTAGGTGCAGTTCACACTGGAGGTGAAAGTCCATGAAATGGGCTCAGAAATATGTGAACTTGTAGAATGACCTTGGCTTCAGCTTATGTGCTATGCCATCTGTCTGCTGCATAGTCATAATTTCAGATAATAGGAAGAAGTCCAAGATAGGAGTGAGTACTGATTTGGTGTGTTGCTGTTGAACACTAGAGATTGAGTTCAATAAGAGTCTATCTTTGTCAATTATCAGACTAGCGAATTACAGTGTAACTACTAGTCTTATATACAAGTTCATACTATAGGAGATGCTCATGGTTTCAGTGGTATAGCCCCTATTACCCCAAGTGAAGGTTTCAGTGTTGAGACACTAACAGGAGTGACTCTGCTATAGAAGACCAAGTTGAAGTATCTCCATCATGGAAGATGGAATACCCAGATGATTGCATTACCACCATGAGACATGTTGTGAGTAAGGTGGTGTTGTGACAACCACTAGTCACAAAACTAATAGAGGCACAAGCAATAAATCTCAAGAGTAGATATCATTGTGTGGATCATAAGAGAACTCAACAAGGAGTCTCTGCTGAATTGCTACTCTATTTATATAATTTACAGATGGTCCATGCTAACACTAATTTAAACTTGCCCTAAAGTCTATGTATTGTCCATACTTCATCCTCATGTCTTTCATAAGAACACTATACCATATGCATATGCCTTGATATCATCTTTCTAGTCTGCTCTTACCCAGTCTAGGTCTATGACCTCACATCATGTGATATTTCATGTGACCACAGTCAAATGCCTCTTCATTATCAATAAAAATAAAAATAAAATCAAAAGAAAAGAAATATAAAATCAAGAAAAATAGATAAAAGAAAAATGTTAGTGTCCAAGCATATCATAACAGGTGGCTACTGTGGAAGACAGGCTTGTATAGTTGGGAGAGTAATATCACTGCAGGGATGTATTTTCCAGATAGGTGGACTTGTATATGATACTTTCTTACAGTTAATGTATTTAAAAGAGTAAGGGTGTAGTTTCTCTTATTTTGAGTCTAAGTGGATTGATTTTGAAATTTGTCTTGCAACATCACATAAAATATCAATAATGTTCACTCTTATAAGGTCCATTGCACTTAGTGCATTTTGAACCTTGAACTTAACAAGAAAAAGTAGTGTATCCCCACTTCTAGCAATTTTTACACTAAGAGATGTCTAGATTCATATTTGCACTATAAATGGTTGCAATATAGCTTCCAATATTGAATGACCTGTTAATGATGTTCTTAGCCTTATATCCACTTTAGATATCCCAGATGTCAACCCAAATGATTGCAATGTTAGATTTGGGCAATACTTTGATAATTTGAGGTTTCAATATAAGCAATAAGTTATTGAAAATATAGTTATATTTTTCAAATAAAATTTTGATTCAGGAAGTCTAGGAACCTTAATAGCCTTTGAGTTGATATTTTTTAATATTTCTAACAAAGTTTTCAATAATTTGAAGATTGGAAAGTAATGCTGCTTTGTTAGTAACAATAGTCACACCAATTGGTTCTAGTTGGACATGGTCTGCCATAATGTCCAACTTGATGTTTCTGAGGGCTTTATTGATATTAGCAATATAACTGCTAAAAGAGGCTATAAATTTGCTAATATTGTCTTGGCTCATAGAGACAATAATCTGCTTTTGTAGAGGGCTCTTGGTAGTCATTTTGATACAAGGCTTGAGCTTACCTAAATCATTGATAATTTTTTGTATATTTTTGATCTTTTTTGTCAGTAAGTTTGGATAGTTTTCTTTTAGCTTCAATATGTTAGAAACATTAGAGCCTGTTACCTGAGCATACAATTGTTTTTGGTTTGTTTTGACTATTGCCATTGGTTTTTTTCCTTTACTAAAAAATTTGGACTTTTCCAATACTTCCTTAGATGGATGTACTGGGATGGAAGAAGAAATCCTGACTATTTCAGCTGCTTTGTCCTTAGATATACTAGAGTTTCAAGAGGGTTTGAGCTTCAGAAATTTAGGAGTAAATTCATTCACCATGCTATTTCTAAAAGAATTGTTATCTTTATTTATGTTAATTATATCCTAACCAGATTCATAAATGAAAGAAATAAAATTTCATGCAGCTTTATCAAAACTTTTAAGTTCCAGAATATCATTTATTGAACTCTTTTTAACATTTCTGGATCTAATATAATCTGCCATACATAACAAGGAAGTAGATATATTCTTAGCATTAATTTTAAAGAATTCTATAAATCCAAAGATAGAGATAGGATAGACTTCACTGTTCCAAGCTTTAGGTTTAGTAGGTTGGTTAATATTGTAGGCCAATGGAACCTCATAATAGTTCAGCTGCAAACATGACTCTTGAGTACTAGTTGCCTCATGTTTATCTTATAGAGAAAGTATAGAGTTTAGAGCTGAAGCCTTATTGACTTTACATTGTTTACCAGTCTTGGTGCCATTGCCAGATACCTGAATGTCCAAATTATTGTTCATCTCCAAGTTTGCTGTTACTAATAGAGCAACCTTCTCTGCTTCAACCTGTTTGCTCTAGAGAGGGTTATTACTTTGAATTTCCATTCTTTCATAATAAGAAACCATAGATATCTTAGAGAGCATAAAGAACTCTCTGGAACTGTTGTGGGACAGATTAATGGTCTCTCTCACATTATATCTATGTCAATATTTACTTCTATGTTTGAAGATGTTTGGTCCAATACATTAGATAATAGAGCTTTAGTAGTAGTAGACAATATTATATTTGCTAATTCTCTTATAAGTACTACTATACAAGATGGTGGTAAGAGAGAAAGAAGTAATGCTCTAACTCTAAGTCCCAAAGTAAGAAATAAATAGAAAATAAAATAAAAATAAAAACTAAGTTCATGATTTTGACAACAAAGCTTCTTAAAAGCTTTTAACACTACTATTCATCCCAGATGATACATTCTGAAGATACCCCTCAAGTTGAACCTTATAACTAAAGATACTAACTAATACTTGTCTTGCCAGCCTTTCCTAGACTACTAAAACTCTCTGAAACTTGTTTAAAAGTGATAGTAGATACTAGCAATGCTCATTTGATAAAATAGAGGTTAAACTACTCTTAAGTGGGAATATTTGGATAAGGGTTCTCTTATTTTACTCCCTTCTACTTGTGGCTTATATATTAGTTTAAAAATATAAAGAATAAATCTAAAAAATAGAAACCAAAACTATAATGAAGCTTTTTAATATTTTGCAAGCATATGGCCATTTCTTCATTTACAATCTAATATCAATCTGATAATTGATTTCTACTTGTGAGAGCCTATTTCATTTTTCCTTTACTATTTCTATAGTCATTCCTACTTACTCTACCATTATTAGCTTCTAATCTAATGTGTTCCTGTCTTATTTGACTATTCAAATATTTGTAACCTGGCAAAATGCTCTCACAAGTATATATACTTTATAGCTAGTCATTTGTGAGTAGTATTTCTTATCTCTAATGATTTCTTCTTTCTAAGATTTGGTTTGATTAATGGCTATTATACTACCTCTCAAGCTGGTGTTCACTTGAGAGAACCTAAGATATTATCCAGAAGTGTAAGATCTTCTTACTAATACCTTTAAAAAGGGCTTATATGCTTAAAAACCTTATGAGAGTACTTGTTTTTGTGAAAAAGTGTTTTCTAGTGTAATATCACTGAAGTACTACAGTCTTTTGGAGTGACTGTGGTCTGCTCTTGGAACAGAAGTCTATCTTCTGTACTATAAAAGCATAGATTATTCTCAAGACATTTCTTGTACTTATCACTAGTTAACTTGCTATTGTTGGCCAGCTTGGAAAAAAGGTTCATTTATGGAGAATTAGATTGTTTCTTGGGAGCAGGAGACAAAGAATTAGATAGAGATAATTTAGTAGATAAGACTACTAGAGATATGTTTGCTTTGTTCTGAAGAGCCATAGTATTACCAACAAAGAAAGTCTTATCTTGCTTCTAGAATGAGACTTAATATGCTTCTTTTCTGCCTGTCTTGCATAATGGCATTCACAGTTATGCTCCCAGTAGCAGTAATCAATAGTCATTGCTAAAGTATATATATCTTAGAATGAGATAGGTTTATCTTATTTCTAGATAGAGATAGGATTCTGGATCTAATTTCAGAGCCCCTGGTAATAGTGGTGGCACATAATACTATTCCCCTAGTGTAATTGGGAGACATAACATATTAGAGTTAAAGATAATAGACTCTATTTATTTTTTATTTCTTTTCTCACTTCTATCTTCTTTTTAATTTATTATTTTTGAACTTAGAGTTAGGGATTAGCATGACATCACATGTGACTGTCACACATCTGTCACATATCACAAGTTACAAAGAATATTGTAGAAAATAATAAAATAATAATGTTATACCAGTATATATTATATATATTGACTTTAAGGCAAATATATACTCTTTAAAATAGGCTAGGTTTGATATAGTATAAATTATTAGCCTAATATATAAGGTAGGCAGATTATACTTAGAAACTTCATTGAGCTCTTTTATATTAACCCTAATACAAGATTCTTCTTTTAACTTCACTTTATAAGTTGTCAGAACTCTAACTATTATATTTTTTCTTTTCTCATTTGTTATTTCTTTCTCTTTTGTTTTCATTTTTATTTTTGGGGAGCTAGGATTAGGGTTAATATGACATCACTGTCACACTGTCACACATCAGTCACATGACACTGTCACAGTCACAGTCATATGTTACATGAAAAAAGCATAGAAGGTTCTGGAAGGATGATGTCATACAACATATTTAACACATGTTGACCTTAAGGCAAACATATGGCTGTTTAGGGTAGGCTAGAAGTAATTAGCATGGACCATGGAGTTTTAGTATATAAGATAGACAATCCTATACAGAGTTCTCTATTGAGTTCTCTTGTGTTAACCTAATATAAGGTTCATCCACTTGTCCCACTCTAAGAACTTGAGTTTGTAACATAAGTCTTTGAAGTGCAATTTGAAAGATTTATAGGCAGAACTGTAACAGTAAATTTAGTAGATATAACTGCTTAAAAGTAACAGCAGACTTGAGAGTTTGATAATACTGCCAGGTACAGTTCACACTAGAATATGAAAGCCCATAAGATAATCTCAGGAATATATAGAGTATAAAAACTATATGAGCTTGGTAATGTAGACTTCATAGAACAATCTTAGCTTTAGGTTATGTACTATGCTGTTTATCTACTACATGGTTACAACTTCAGATAATTGGATAAAGTCTAAAAGAGAAGTGAGTACTGATAGTGGTATGTTGCTGTTGAATACTAGAGATTGAGTTCAATATATTTAGCTTGTATCTCCACAACTAGTAGACTGATTTTCACAAACTAAGTTATGCTGGAAAGTCTCAAATAAGAGCTATTTATACATATATAGAATATATAAAAGCAACAACAAACAACTGAGATATCAGGCTATTAGTAAATGTAAAAGTTTTGTTGGCTAATATCTCATAAACAGCTGAACAGATTCACATAATTAAACTTGCATTGGAAAATACTTATCAAACCATTCCTGATAATAGATAGTATATCCAAAAGCAATAAGTATTCATAGAGATACAAGCATATAAATAGTGATATAATTAGTTACCTTCTAAAATTAGCCTAACATCTGCTATGACAGATGATAGCTTCTATTAGGTACAATTTTTGATCATATGATGGAAACAGCTTATGTATAAACTATCACTTTTTTGTATATACTTCTATATCTGAGAATTAAACTTTAAACTTAACAATATCAATCTTTATAATTTATCATTAATCTTTATCTTTTCATCATTGACATCTGTATTAATCTTAATCATCATTGTCATTATTATTGAACTTCTGAATCACTCCTAAACCTCTGAGAGTATATCTAAGATTTAAATATCACAAATAAGTAAGTAGTTCATTTTATAATACTTATATACAAGTCAGATATATAGAAGATGCTCAGAGATTTCAGTAGTGAAATACTAAAAGAGATTGGATAAAAGAACTCTGCTATGGAAAACTATATTTAATAGGAGTATTTCTATCATAAAAGACCAGATACCCAAATGGTTGTATCACTACTACAAGAATATGTTGCAGAGGAATAGCTATTATGGAAGACAGGCTTATATTGAATATGTTATAATAACATTACCACTACAGGAACATATCTTTGAAAAGAATGAACTTGGCATATAACATACTAGTATCTTCCCAATTACCACTTGGTCTGAGTTCAAGCAACTCTTTAGAAAGTACTTTTTCTCTATCAATGCTGCTATAAAGGCTATTAACAAATTAGAAGAAATAATTTACTATCAAGAGAGCCACACTATAGAAGATTATCTAGATAAGTTCTATATGCTGATCTCAGAAGCATGTTACACTGACCTATATATTATAGTTATCAAATTCCACTACAGTTTTCAAACGGCAGTATAGAATTAGATTGCAACCTTGCCTATTAGATAGCCTAATAACACTTACCTCTCTACTTGGTATGAAGCTGTACACAAGATAGACTAGGCCTAATAAGCAAATAAATTGTTTTAATCCACACAACATATGACTACTACAGCCTCTTTCAGCTTACAATCTCTATAGAATTTGTTAGTCTTTCTAGCTCCTAGGCTACTATCTACTGTCTTGCTATTGCTCTTTTGACAGCTATCACTGGCTCTCTCTTCTGGTATTTCCATGGACATTGACACTGCCCATAAATATTACAGTATTTCCTCTATAAGTTTCTTTATAAGATCCTATTATTGTAGGAACCTGAACTATATAGTCTATAAATGTTCTGTTAGGATAAATATTAGACAACCAACTACAGAGTAATGGGAGGAGCTTATAGAGGATTTGAATATACTGAAGAACATGGAGAATAGTAGATATTTAGAGCCTACAGATTTTAATAGTACTAAGAATAAACAGGATTTTGTATAAAGCAGATAGCAAATTGTAGTGACCATGAACTAAAATGATTATAGTATCACTAAGTAGTCTTATAGGCAAGAGTCTTGTAAAAATTATAAGAGAACTTAACAAAAAGTCTCAAATGCATTACTACTCCATTTATACTAATAGTATATAGTCTGTACTAGTGATAAATAACTCTATTCTAAAGTCTATGTATCATCCATGAGTCTACTATATCTTAGCCATATCTTTTGATATTATTGTTCTAGTTCCTTCTACACTGTTCTAAACCTATAATGTTATATCATGTAACATATCATATGACTGTAGTCACATGACTCTTTATTAAACAAAAGAAACAGAAAAGTAAAATAAAATAAAAATAGAATCAAGAAAATTGGATAAAAAGAAAAAAAAGAAGATAAAATATAAGAGTCTAGGTGTACTATAATACAAATTGTGTATTCTGACTGCTAATAAATAAGTTTGCTATACTCAAAGTAGAAGAATATACTGAGAGTGACAGTGAATTCTCTAACATACCTTTTTACTTGATTCCATACTTCCATAACTCTCTCTAAATGCTCCAAGTGGAAAAAAAGGCTTTCTCTCCATCTAGTAATCAATGCTCTCAATGTCCATAATTCTTCTTTGTATCTCTCTATCTCTTTGGAAATTACTAATACTATAAAACAATCTTAGTATATATATTGGTAGACTCTGGTACTACTAGAATCTTCATCAACTAGAGTTTTGTAAATATCAGTTATACTCTGAATGAACTTTGCTTGTTGTCTCTAGCTTAGAGAAGTAAGACCTTATCCTCAGCTTCACTTGGCTAAAAGTGCATAACTCTGAGGTCAACTGGCAGAAAAGATAAATCTTTATAATGAGATGCCTAGTATACTTTTCATGCTGCCAAGATATCCAGAAGACTGAAAATACTGAATATGAGCTTTGGAGACTTGTTGATCTGGCTCTTTCCCTAGTCTGGTAAAAAACTCTAAAAAAGCAGAAATTGTTCTGTAAACTTCAGAGCAATATAAGAATGAGCTAGAGGACTGTTACTATCTTATCTGACTGCTCCCAGAATACTCTACCCTTAACATCTACATAGCTACCACCTCTTCCCAACATCTCTCTAAAGTCTTCTACAAGACCCAGGTCTAGAATAAAGCCTTTGTTCTTCATTCATATATACAACAGTTTAATTTTGTATTTTCTATAGAAGATTTTAATATTCTCTCAAACTACTGTAAATAAAATCATACTATTGAGCTAATTCCCCATGCAAAGCCTAAGTCATTAAAAGTATACTCTTTATTCCCCACAAAACAGTTCAAGCTAGATAAGTTCATCACTAAAAACCTCTATACTAAATTCATAAGAATTTTAAAGTCTCCCATTGCTACACTGGTGTTTTTTATTAAGGAAAAGGATAGATCTCTCTACCTAGTACAGAACTATTACTACCTCAATATGCTTACAATCAAAAACAAATATCTGCTCTCCTTGATCTCTGAGTTAGTCACAAAACTTCAAGATGTATAGTATTTTACCAAGCTAGATGTGTGCTAGGCTTCAACAATATTTGTATCAAGCCCAGTAATAAGTAGAAGGCTGCCTTCCACACTAACTATATATTAGAACTTCAAGTGGTAGACTTAGTTATTTTCTTCTTATTATTCTATTTTCCTTATTTAGTAGTTAGATTTTCTTTTTTTAAACTTAAGAAAAAGGTATGACATAATAGTCACAAAGTGTAACAGAAGCATAACATATGTCACTATCATAGTCATACTATCATATAACTTGAAAAAGTTATAGAAATCTATGATGTTATTTCTTATAAATAGTACTAGTACTTTAGAGTAAGTTAGGAGCAGAATGTACACAGATCATGGCCTGTAGTATACAAGATAGACTAGGTAGTACTAGAGACCTCATCAAGCTCTCTTATATCACTTTATATATAAGTATGCTTTTTCTCTAGTACTTGAGAAATAAAGTCATAACACCATAGACTTTTTGAACCACTGGTGATGTTATTTGGTATAACAAATAACCCTGCCACATTCCAAACTATGATAAACAACATCTTTCAAAATCTCATAGCTAAAGAAATCATGATCATTTATCTAGATAACATTCTAATCTTTATCCAGATACTAGAAGAATAACACAAAGTAGCTTGTAGAGTCTTAGAGGTCTTGGCTAAGTATAAGCTGTTTCTGCATCCCAAAAAATGCAAGTTTGACAAGCTATGCATTGACTACTTGAGCTTGGTTATCTTTGAATATCAGGTCAAAATAGACTAGGTAAAAATAGCTGGTGTTTGAGAGTAATCCATCCTAACTACTTATATAGAGCTACATACATTTCTTGGGTTTACCAACTTTTACTAAAGGTTCATTTATGACTTCTCAAATATTACTTGTTCTCTTTTCAATATCACAGATAGTAATAGTATATCAATCTAGAACCTTGCATAGTAAGTAGTCTTGAAAGTGCTGGAAAAAGCTATTATTGTAGCTTCTATGTGTTAGGGCAACTAGTCAAAGTTTGTGGGGTTACATAGAGTTTGGGAAACTTTAGAAAAACCTAAGAGAACAAGATAAGGTTTTTTAAAAGGAACACAGTTCCAAATATCCTACTGTCTATCATAATCTAATTAAATAATACTGAGCTAATCATCAGAATAATGTCATATAGATAGTCAGGAACCCAGGTCAAAGTATTTAGAACATTACTTAAAAAGGTGTGGTGTATTTGATGATAAAGTCTACAAATGCATGGTAGAGTTTGACTAGATAATAACAAAGTCTGGATGTTATAGCAGTATTTGGCTAGCAGTGATGAGGTTTTTAGAAAGGCCCATGAGATTCAGTGTTAGTGAATGCTCTACAGAATTCAAAAAGTCAGGTCTTCTTACACTGTGCTAATTTCCTCAGATATCTTTGCTTTCTTCCATATTGAAGCTGATAGCTCTGACTTTGTAATTGGAGTAGTACTCTCTCAGGCCTCAAAAGAAGATGGTAAATAGTATCTGGCTATTTTTCTGAGCAAATCTCTCTCTCCAGCAGAGCACAACTATAATATATACAACAAAGAAATGCTTGTAATTATCTACACACCAAAGAAATAGCATCACTTTCTGGAGGTAGCCTCTACTCCTATTGAGATTTTGATAGACTACAAGAATTTTGAGTACTTTATAGCCACCAAGAAACTTAACCAACAACAAGCCTAGTAATTCCTGTATTTAGTATAGTTCAATTTTGTGTTACATTCAATTTTGTGTTACATTACCATTCTAGGAGGTTAATGGGGAAGTCTGATGTACTTTCACAGCAAACAGATCGTGGTACAGAATCCCAAGATAACTGATATATCGTGTTGCTCAAACTGGAGTTTCTTCCTGTTTGAGTACTAGAAGGCTTGGTTGTAAAAGGCAAAGAAAAAGTATTGTTGAAGAACATTTGATAGGAAAACTAACTTAGTAAGCAGGAAGAACCAATAACAAGAGCTATTTAAGAACTCTGCATCTCTATAACAAAGTTGATATGCTCTTCAGAATGTTCTGTAAACAAAGATCTACTACTGTTTTGAGGTAAGATTTATATCCCAAATATTACAGACTTACATAGAGAAGTAGTTGCACTGCACCATAACTTGAAGATAACTAGAAATCTAGGTAGATAGAAAACTCTGAAACTGATCTCCTACAATTACTGGTAGTTCTAGATGTTTAGGTATATCAGTTAGTATGTTAGCATTTGTAATCTTTACTTACATACTAAGCTAACATGATACCTGCTCCTTGGAGAACTCTACCTACTATCTGTATTCAATATAAGGTAGGAGACTATAAGTATAGACTTGACTTGACTTTGTCATCAAATTCCTAGAGTCCATATGCTTTGATGCAATAATAACATTTATAGATTTGGTGCCTAAGAGAACTTACTTCATTCCCACACATATAACTATTACTATAGAGGGTATAGCAGGACTCTTTTTATATAACATCTGGAAGTTGTACAGTTTGCTTGTTCATATCATCTTAGATAGAGGATTATAGTTTATTGTCTACTTTACCAAGGAGTTGTACTGCATGCTAGACATCAAAATTGCTTTTTTTATGACATGGCATCTCTAGTCAGATAGACAAATAGCTAAAAACTAGATTAGTATCTTTGATTGTTTGTAAAGAAAAGGTAAAGTGATTAGTATAACCTCCTATCTATGGTAGAGTTTTAGCATAACAATTATGTCTATGCCACTACTTAATAATGTTTGTTTCTTTTAGATATAGATTGTCTTTTCAGAATAGATTTTGCGCCATATAGACAGAAGTCCAAGCTAGAAAACATAGTCAAGTTTACCATGCAAATATAGTTTGTACTAGAAAAAGCAAAAGCAGCCATTTGCAAGTTTTAAAAGGATATGAAGTGCTACTATGACTGTTAACAGATCTCTGTCCCAATCTTTAAGCCTAGTGACAAGATGTATCTTGACTCTGTAGACATTTAGAAAACATATCCCTCTGCCAAATTGTCTCACTAATATTTTGGGCTGTTATAACTTAAATCTTTGAGTAAAGACAAAAGATGACTCTTATATTAAGTAACATAAGAAAACTTAATAGTATTTCAAGTATAAGTTAGTCTATCTTATATATTACATACTGTGGTCTGTATACACACTACATCTAACCTATCCTAAAGTCTATGTACTTTCCATAAGATCAATATACTATTATTATATTATATAATATTATCTATTTTTAAACCTTCTATATCCTTTTTTATGTTATATGATTGTGTGATCTGTGACTGTAACCTATGTCATACTTTGTGACTTGTGTAACTATTATGCATAATATCACACCACATTCTTCATCTATGTCTGAAATAAAGGAAAAGAAAAGAAAACTCAAAATAAAAAATAAAAGGAAAATGAAATAAAACCAAGTTCAATATTCACAACTCCAATACAGACCTTATGTAGTTAAGAAACAGGTAGAACTCATGGCTTATTGTTTAAAGCTTTCATCTACAATAAGAAAACTACACTTAGTATTCAATACTATCAAGCTTACTACTATACTTAAAGATCTTATCTCTGGTTGCTGCTCAGAGATACCAGATACTATCTGATCCCATCCTCATAAGCAGACAAAATAAATAAAAAGTCAAGAAGATCCTGAATAGACACTGATATTAGCAGTAGTACTAATATCTGATCAAGTGAAAGTGCTCTAGTTTGGAGAAAAACTTGTAAAAGAATATCTCAAAAGTGTTTACACTGGAAAGAGTTATGAAGTTCCATAGACTTAACTCTGAAGCCTCATAGTTTATTCATGTTGCTAAGCTCTTAACTATTAGGTTTTATATAGTCACTATTGCTTTGAAATATAACAATTTAGAAGGGTAAATAGATATAAAGATCTGCTATCCCAAGTTTAAGCTCCCAAACTCTATCAAACACTTTTAAACCCTATATTATTCTTATTTCTAGTAGCTCAAACCCTATTAATATCAGAGTTGAAGATAATAGACTTTATTTATTTTTATTTCTCTTCTCATTTTTATTTTATTTTCCATTTATTCTTTATTTTTGAACTTAGGGTTAGGAGTTAGTATGATGTTATATGTGACTGTCACAGAAGAACATAAAAGGTTCTAAAACAATATATTATACTATATATTCTTTAAAGTAGGCTAGGTTTAGTATAATATAAACTATTAGCCAAGTGTATATAAGATAGACACTTTATAACCAGAACTCCATTGAGTTCTCTTGTGTTGATCCAATACAAGGTTCTTTTCTTGTCTTAACACTTCAAGATTTAAATCATAATAATCAAACTATATGGTCTTTCTCAAACAAATACTACCATTTACTATAGTTTTTCTTTACATTACTTTTCTCAAAATCTAAATATTGCCCTACCTTAGTCATTACTACTATGAGCTCATTTTCTTTACATTAC
>Ga0157368_1000602_pt1 | contig 16466 bp, 21 predicted proteins | sample AttbisABBM3_FD_113146 | JGI IMG/M metagenome (GOLD analysis project Ga0157368, IMG submission 113146) | Fungus gardens microbial communities from leaf cutter ant in Botucatu, State of São Paulo, Brazil - Atta bisphaerica ABBM3 | ecosystem: Host-associated > Fungi > Mycelium > Unclassified ...
CCCATCACAGTGGTAATACTAATGAGCAGTTGGCCAACATACTTGGTTGACTTGAAAACATTCTTAATGCTAATCAAACTCCCAGTCCTAACACTAATTCAAGGAGAACTAAAGTCTGCATCTCTGATACTTTCAGTGGCACTGAGCCTAACAAGCTCAATAATTTCTTATTCCAATATCACATCTACTTCTATGCTAATTCTGCGCAATTTGACATAAACATTGTGAAAATTAACATTGCAATGACCTATCTCACTGGAGTTATCTAGGACTGGTTTGAGGTAGGCCTCAGCTAGAAAGATCAGGGCATTCTACAAGACTGGCTCTCCAACTGGAATCTGTTTGTTGATGAATTATATTGATATTTTGGTCTTTTGGACCCCATTGGTAAAGCAGCTAACATGCTGGATAATCTCTAGATGAAGCCTGGCAACAAGATTTCCACTTACAACATGGATTTCATGCACTATGCCTTTCAACTAGGTTGGGAGAATAGTATTCTGTGCCACTACTTTGAGTTCTCTTGTGTTAACCCTAATATAAGGTTCTATTTATTAATCCACTCTAAGATCTTTGAGTTGTAACATGACTCTAATACTTCTGTTTAAAGTAGGAACTATACTTAACAATTAGTAACATACTTTACTCTTATTTATTGCTTATTACTCTATCTATTACTCTTTTTTCTCCAAAATTATAAATAAGTTTTGATAATTGATTCATAAATAAATATCCTCACTTCATTTACTCTTTAAAATCTTATTGTAAATAGTATTAGACTTTCAAAATCTTCCAAGCTACTTTATAATACTCTTTTAGAGTCTGAATAAAAATTAGAATATCATTAAGATAAATAACCAAAGTAAAGTATAAGCTATCTTTCTAGCTGGAAAAGTATGAGTTTAGCAAGTTGTAGTTAAATATCTTTAAAGAGACCTAGTCTTTTTACATGCCTTTAAATACTGAACTCTTCTGTAAAATCCACAGTGTTTACTGTCAGAGTTGTAAACAATAGACTTGGTTTTTATGGACTTAGATAAAGAGTGTGATGTGATATCACATGTGATAGTCATACAAGCAAAGTGGGATAGAAGTAGGACACCTGTCATAGTCACAGGTCACATGATTATGTAATATTGAAAAGGTTGTAAAAGGTTCTGGAATAGCTAATGTCATACAGCATAGCAACAATATGTTGGTCTTATGGAAAGTGTATAGACATTAGGGTAGGTTAGTTGTAGTGTGTACACAGGCCATAGTCTGAAGTATATAAGGTAGACTAGCTTGTACTTGAAACTCTATCAAGTTCTCTTGTATTACTCAATACAAGAGTTGTCTTTTGTTCTACTACTTGAACCTAAGTCATAATATTTATCCTGCTACTCCAAATACTGAATTCTATTGTAAAGCCTATGATGTTTCTTATATTAACTCTACCACTCCTATTCTCTAAATCCTGATAACTATCAGTATCCTAGTAATCATTGTTCTATATCTTCTGTCATTACTAGGTAGGCTCTTGTCTTTCTCTTAGGTGTTTCCATCAGTAATCCTAGCTATCTAGACTTTATGATTTTTTGATTACCTCTGCACTTGTAATGACCTTAAGTTTGAGCTCAGGTTGCAACTAAGGCAAAGACTTGAGAAAGAGTAAGGGAGATGTATAAGTGGTAAAGCGTAAGGATACAGGAGTGTATCTATGCTATATATACAAGTCCATAGTAAAACAACGAGGCATACATGAGGAGTATGACATGAGGAGACCACAGGGATAAAGTAAGATAACAACTCCTACTGTATGAGGCGCTGACTGAGACTACATGCAGTGCAGCCGATCACATCGTCATACCCTTTACCCTTGTACATGCTTTTACCAGGAGGTATCAATCGTAACAGCACTGTTCTGCTAGAATAAAATGGACTATAGAGTACTTATGATAGTTGTTGTCTTTAGAAGACCTCATTCTGATTTCTTATATTTCTTCTGAAGATAAGCTCTGTTCTGTTTAGCATCTAGACAATATAGCTTAAGTTTCTCCTGAAGCTTGGAATACAAACTCTGTGCTTCTACCATAGGTATACTAACAATATCTAGATATAGGTATTCAGACTTTTTTGAGCTTTGCCAATTTTTACTAATGTTTCATCTATAACTTTTCTACTATTGTTTGTTTGCTATTTGATTTGACTAATCTGATTCTGAAGAAATGACCAACAGGAAACATTTAATGTGCTAAAAAACACTATTACATCTACACTTGTTCTAATCTGTTCTAACATATCTACTCTGTTTTTGATAGAAAGACTTTGCAACTGAAGCAGTGCTCTCTCAAGTGTCCAAGAAAGACAGAAAATAGTACCCAGTCACATTCTTCAGCAAGTCTCTCTTTCCAGTGAAGTACAACTATGAGAGCCACACTAAGCCAATGCTGTTGTAGTAAGTGTACTTTGTACAGTTCTCACTTGACAACATTACTAGTAATGTTGTTCTCCCAGACTAATGAATTCTTTTTCCAGCTCGTCTTCATACTGTCGAAACATGGCTTTGAAAACCTCCACCCAAGGTTCATAACGCAACCGTCTGGCGATGGCGGCTGTCAGCTCCCAGTACTCTAGTACTCGAGCATCCAGATTGCACATTCCCAGTCAACCAGTTCCACAGGTCATCGTCTACAAGAATATTTGATGGAATAATATGGCAGCGTGTAAGACAGAGACGATGTTTTCTCGCACGTGTCCGCATAGCGAGAGACTGGATAGCAAGATCAGAAGCAGGAGGAATAGTGCAGAGAAATTATGCATGGGAGACGTCCATAGAATCGAACGGGCTTATTCGACAAAAGTTGATCCTGAGGCAGTCTGAGGAAACCACTTACCCTACCATCGTGAGGCGCTCTTAACTACACAAACCAGCCACATGGTGTTTCGCCGAAGGTAAAAACTTGCTCTTCTGAAATCGAATAAAGAATCATGCTGCTCATTGCGAAGGACCGTCCGGGGACTTTTGTCATCAAGGAGAGAGTTCCACCGATAACTGTCATCCAGTACGGTCAGTAATCATCGTGTTGAGGGAGACACATTGTGTAGCGAGTGCTTCTGTGACGGTAATTTCCTGATAGTACTTGGCGTAGAAATACATGTGGAGAACACGTCTCGCAATAGGATATGGTAAGAGGTCATTCGGAGGTACCCTTTCACAGGAGACCAGTGCTAGTTAAATGAGTTGTCGCATTGATTGTCATGCAACCACTAGACAGAACGAAGCATGACAAACCTCTGGTACACGAGCTTGCCAATATTGATATGTTGGCGATACGGTTTACCAGCCACCAGCTGTTTGTGGAGATTAGATCTGTTTTACATTGATTAGGTAAAATATTGACCCTGTCACGCTTTTTGCCATCATCACCAGTATGACCACTCTTCCCACTAACTCCCTTGGTCTCGACTTCAACGCCTCAGAAGAACCTGCAGACCCTACACAACCGCCTGCACTTACATATATACCACAGGATCCAGAAGACACAGAGTCTCAGCAGGCGTATCAATCCCCAATAACTGAGTGGCAACACCGAGAAACGAAACAGCCATATGTCAATCTGGATCGTGTCAAGACGGGTGGTTCCCAGCGTGTGCGTCCTATTTGCCTCGCGTCATGACCGATGTGGTCTAATCGTGTGCAGGAAAAATTGACAGATGAGCAACTAGCGGAGCGAATGGCCCGAATGAGGCAACAGAACGAGAAGATTAAGCAACGTCGTCTGGTTTGTATCTCTATTTAACCGATTTCTACTTCACCTTATTGCTCTTCAGGACGTAGCTGCAGATGAAACTGCTTTCAAACAGATGCAGGAGGTCGAACGCCGAAAGACGGCAAGGGCCAAGGAGGTTCAGGACAATATCAGCAAAGCGCGTGAACAAAACGTCAGAAGAAAGATGGACAAGATTCAGAACAGAGAATGGGACTCAGGAAAGCCAGACACCGCTTCCTGGGAAAATACCCCGAGGAAAAACAAAGAACCCAGTCACCTGGTATCCGCAGAGAGAAGTGCCCCTGGTGGCGATCCCTCCGGCCCCAGAAGCCCTGTTTCTACAGAAAGAACTGGTTCAGGAAACCGGGTACGAGGAGGCCGCCCCCCAAGAAGAGGCAGGGGTCGAGGCAGGGGGCGAGGGCGAGGCAGGGATGGGAGGAGTGGTGATAATTCACATTCTAGCCAAGTACCCTCTATCAAGGAGGATGAACCTGTAGGAAATAACGAGGAAAAGAATGAGGCCGTCACTGCGGACCTTCCAACACCGTCGTAGTCGGTTATACCTTCCCCCAAGTATGTCATGCCCGGTTTATGTTGTGTGTCAGAAATATATGTTGTGATACGTCGAATACAGTAATGGCCATCTATGCTGAAGCAAATGACGCGGACTGTCTAAGGTCTACAGAGCCTGCTCTTCTTCTCAATTTGTTCTGATGGGCACTGATCACCCGTTCCTGGTCTTCTGTAACGGAATTCCATGGCTCCTGGAAGGATCGATAAGATTGAGTATATTCAAACCCGTACAGCTGTCCATCCACCGTAGTACTGGGGACCGGGGGAACCAACTTTGGAGTAGACTCAGGGAATCTTATTGGCGGGAGAGTAATCTGAGTTCCACTGGATAGCATCATCTGTCGCCTACGTTGTAATGCATTTACAGCTTCCCTACGTTCCTTTGAAAGGACATCTTGAACTTCAGAGATATCCGAGGGCGAAGGTGTTATGAGATCTGCATACTTGAGGATGGTCTTTGCTTTTCTCTTCCAGAACATCGCAATCTTCTTGTTGATCCGTAACTCCTGGCGCGTTTTTAAAACGAGTTTCAGAGCGGTGGAATAGTGTTGTTCGTCGCCTGTCCATACAGCTGGTGAACTCGATTGTTGTGGTGAACTGGCCAGACTAGTCCGAGAGGAGTGCAACCCAGCAAGATCTGGAAATACACTGAGAGAGTGGCGATATTGCTGACACGTTTTCTGTAATTCCGAGATAGTATCTTTGTCCTTTAGAGTTTGCCTATGCAGCTGCACACTTTTGTGCATCTCGGCATAGAGCTCTGATATCGTCAATTGCAATTGTGTCTCTGCGAGTGTCAACCTTAGAGCGAGGGAGGAGTTAACATGGATAAGATGTTGATTTTCGAGTTCTGCTTCGAATACACGCTGGTTGAAAGAAGCGAAGGGTTGGGTCTTGGGTTCATTGACAGTAATGTCTATAAGGCTGGAAGGAATGTCGCAAGAGGGGCCAATGACAAGGATAGCATTGCTGGTAGCCTGTGCACGAGAGGTGAGAGCAGTGTCTGACTTGGAACGGCGGTGTAGGAGACTGAAGCTTTTGAAGAAATGCATAGGAGTGAAGATAGGGTGTTGTGTGGTCATGCTTATTGAACAAGCCCTGTCTTGTACTGAGATTTTGTATTTTGTATTCACATCATCATGGGCCGCGGTCTACTCTTTACATCCAATCTACCACAGTTGCAGAATCTCATCAAGAGAGATCCTGTTGCTTACAAGGAGGAGTTTCTCCAGCAATGGACGCATTATAATAGCATTTGCGAAATCTTTAAAACAAATCCAGATGAGCAGGCCCAAAATTTCAGGGAACTGGTCACATTTATCTCCCAGGTGAGTGGTATCTGTGTTTCGAAGGACATATCTCATCCAATCTGGACTACAGGTGGCCACATGTTATCCGAATGAAACAAAAGATTTTCCAACGAACATCTCCAGTCTTCTCCTCGACAATTACGGTATTCTTTCTTCGGACATGCGAAAGACACTCGTCCAAAACCTCGTTATGCTTAGAAACAAAGATGTGATAACTTCGATTCAGTATGGTCTCCCTTCTGTTTCAAAGTATTCCGACGCTGAACGTACTGACTGCAGGCTTCTCCAAACATTGTTTCCTCTCCTTCCTCGCACCAACTCCTCCGTCCTCCGTTCATCAATTCGTAGAACTGTTCTCACAGATATTCGTACTGCTAATCGGAAAACAAAAAACCATAAATTGAACAAGGCAGTACAAGCCATGTTATTTAGCATGGTAGAGCGGGGTATGAGCGGGGAAGTACTTGGAGATAAGGGCAAGGTTAGAGTTGTTGGACCCAAGAGTGATACCAAACTTCATGATGGAGAGGAGGCCATGTGGGCAATTATTCTTACAAAGGAACTCTGGAAGAAAGGGATTTGGTCTGTTGTTTCTTAAGCACTGTTCCTGGTTCAAGGCTGAATTTTCCTCAGGACCGATGCCAAAACTGTGTCAATTGTATCTCTCGGATGTCTCCACCCCGCAACAAAAGTGCAAAATGCTTCTGTACATTTCTTCCTCAGTACTGACGAAGAGGGTGAAAGTGAACAGGAAGATGAGGTATTGGCATGATACAAATCCCGAGCTCGCAATACTTATGACGAAATTAGGAGATTGATGTGAAAGCCTTGCATCATAGGCGTGAAGTCAACAAGAAGACAAGGAGCGGTGACAAGAAATTGCGAAAGCAACTCAAAACTGCAAACAAAGTAAGCCATGTGACGATCTACTCTGATCCTTCTTTCTTACGAAAGTGAAAAGAGAAAGCAGCAGAAAGGCCAAGACACACCAAACTTTCCTGCACTCCAGCTTTTGCACGACCCTCAAACATTCGCCGAGAAGCTTTACGATATCCTCAATAACTATGATAAACGCTTCTCCCTGGACCATAAAATTCTCCTCATGCAGCTTCTTGCTCGAGTTATGGGCGTCCACAAACTTTGTGTTCTCGGATTCTACACGTACATCGTGAAATACCTCACTTATAAGCAACTTCGTGTGCCCGCGATTCTGGTTGCACTGGCACAGTCCGTGCATGATCTCACTCCTCCAGATGCTCTAATTCCTGATATCCGTAAAATAGCTCACGAGTTCGTTCATCCTGGTGTGGCCAGTGAGGTAATTGCTGCTGGTATCAACTCCATCCGTGAGGTGTGCCGAAGACAACCGTGGGCTATGGAGGAAGATCTTCTTGGTGATCTTGTCGAGTATAGGAAAAGTCGGGACAAAGCCGTGACTGCTGCTGCGCGGGGTATTCTGAGACTGTACAGAGAAGTTAATCCTGGCATGCTTAAACGGCGGGAACGGGTTGGTTGACGTTGTTTCTGTTACTCGCCTGCGTATTAATTTTTGTGGCGTAGGGCAAAGAGGCCGCCATGGATATGGCCGGTGGTGTCCAGCCTTTACCATACGGCCATTCCACTGAAGTGGCGGTCGATATTGAAGGACTTGCGGTGTGTTACTTGAGAATCTCTTTGTGTTTCGAGACTGGCTCACGGCATGGAATTATAGTTACTAGAGGATCATTTTTCCAAGTTACGAGAAGAGGACGGTGTGGATCTTAGGGAAGATGACGGTGATGCAGTATGGGAAGGTTGGAACGAAGATTCATCTGACTCTAGTTCAGAGTCAGAGGGATGGATGGATGTTGAAGATGATGACAATGACCTAGTAATAAGTGACAGCGAGGACGAGGCAGAAAAAGAGAAGCAGCGGGATGAGGATGGTACCGTGGAGCAGGCAAAGGTATCCCAGCTAGCTACTACGAAGGTGCGACCCAATAATCTCGGTTTCATAACAAGGAAGTTGACCAGTCTTGCCTTGAAGATTCTGACACCCGCTGATTTTGCCTTGCTCAATGATCTGCGCTTACAAGCTGCTTCTAAGGCAGCTGAAGGCGGAAGCTCGTCAGCTAAGCGAAAACTGGCAGAGCTCGTGGCCATCAAGAGCTCAAACGCGAACCAAACTGATAATTTATTCATCTCAGAGAATGACATCCTCGGTCCTCAGAAGAAGGCAAAAGCAGACTATGCGGAACGTATGGCTTCTATTCAAAAGGGCCGTGAGGGTCGCGAAAAGTTCGGCTCGAGTAAGGGCAAGCAAAAGAAGGATACTCCAAGTAGTTCGACCAATCGTGAAAAGGCGAGAAATAAGCCTATCATGATGATTCTCAGCAGTGGGGCAGTGCGAGGAAAGAGAAGGGCATCTCTGCGCGAGAAACAGCAGAGGCTGCGAGCACATATTGAACGAGGAAAGAAGGCGTGGCGGTAAAAAGTTTGTATTTCTGCAAGTTCATTATACATCCGTCTGTTGGATCTGGTTGGCCAGGTTGAATCCCATCGCAAAATGCGACAGCCTGGCGTCCACGACGAAGTCCTAAAATTTTTGATATATGAACACGTTGAGTACCCAGCATAAATAACTACCCTCCTGACCTTTTTAGCGTATTCTGATGGGTGAATTTCATTACAGTCAAGTCAGACGAGAGTATATGTATATAGGCGCACCTCGGAGCACCTCATGAAGCTTGGACAATTCAACAACGCGGACGACAATAAATTCTCCCGCTTCGAGCTTCTGCTTTGGCAAGTTTAGCTCGTCTTCCATTGTTACATTAACAATGACGACTTTCATGTTGGCGGTTGTCATGCCTGGAGATCGCATCTGAATAAACCCTGGTTCAGAAAGATATCATAACCTGCACACAGACCCGGATCAGAGACAATGAGATCAGATACTTCGTGAATGCTGTCAGCCCTGAATCCGGTCTCCTCCTCGAGCTCCCTAACAGCTGCACCTTCCACGGTATCTCCCTCATCAACCAGACCTAGAGGGTGTCAACTAGACCAATGCGATGATAATGCAACCGCCCACCCGCAGGAAATTCTTCGTTGACATATTAGTGAAAGTGTAAAAACTAATACGAACGAACAGCATACCGATGATATATCTACCGATAGGTGGCCTAAATTGTTCAATAATGACTGTTGAAATTGGAAATGCATTTGTCTTAGATTTAATAAGAGCCATAACAGCAACGGCTGATGACAGTGTATACCCGTTCAGCGCTGAGGTCCACTAAGGAGGGAATCTACCCGCACCATCTACGCCAGTGGATTTGCGGGTTTTACGTTCAGCGCATTCCCAGAATCTCTAGGTAGATTCAAGTGCTGTCAGCTCTGAAGTGTCAAGGAATTATTACAGATACTACCTCTTTGCCTTCGGCGTCAGAGTACTTGATCTTCTGAAGAGTGATCCATCTTGGGACGGGTTTGGTCAAGTTCGTGCGTGGGATTGAATGGGGACTACGAACTTGGCGTCTTGAGAAGAAAGCTCAGATTTTGATATGATCCTAGGTGTTAAAGACATGTTTAATGTGTAGATCTGGGTACGAGAAAGCCAGTGTGAACGTGCCCTGGAATTTCGCAACAGTAACGTCATGGAATGACAAACAACACGTGGAGAGCGCGTCGCGTCATTAGTAAGTAACAGCTTTTTCATCTTGTGTTGACCATTGCTATTCAGATGCAGGCTGGTTCATCAAGTAAGCCTTGGAGACTTTGATCCCTTCTAGTAGCAACCTAAGTACGCGTCAAAGAGCGACCGGCCGAAGAACATCCATCTGGGGAACCTACTCCGAAAAAAAGTGATTCTCAGTGTTCTCTCGCCGGAGATATGGTACCCATGTTAAGCATTTCCACTTAGTACACCCTTTCTTTACCAAAAAGACTGGTAAACCCACTGGATCATTGGGACCTTTCCAGTGGCTAGCGCCCTTGGGAAAGAATAAAACCTGTCTTCATGGCAAAAACCTTACGCCCAAGTATTGCTCCAAAGTTGCTGCTTTCGATCTGGATGGTACGATCATCAAGTTCACGAAGCAAACCTGCTTCAACAATGGATGGGAATGGTGGAACGCAGCCGTCCCAGCTAAATTACAGAGCGTGGCCGAGGAGGGGTGAGTACTCGCTAGATACTCGATATGAATCCGCTTTGCGAGAATTCCATAGGCATGCTATTGTGATTTTTTCTAATCAGGCTATTAAATCAGGAGCGCTGGAACAATGGAAGGAAAAAGTTTCCTCGATGGGGTCGAAAGTCTGTTCTTTCTTCATGTCTTGTTGGTATGTTCGGAGGCTCAACTTCGATGCAGCTCAAGGATGTACCCTTCTGGATGTTTGCAGCCACCGCGAGGGATGAGTATCGAAAACCGATGCTGGGAATGTGGTGGGAACTGGAAAAAATATTCAATGCACAGGGTGTTAAAATAGGTGAAGAAACACCTCAAGATGATCCAAGGCTTTTTTGATGCCACATATCTAGACTTGGAAGCTTCGTTCTTTGTAGGAGATGCTGCTGGTCGTCAATACAAGAATCGAAGACCGGACTTTTCGAGTACCGATCGCAAGCTGGCTTTGAACATTGGAATTTCCTTCAAAACACCCGAGGTTGGCCATCCTGCAACTCTTGCTCTCGTTCCTTATTGGAAATTTAAATTAGGAGTATTTCCTCAACCTTTCTCCCAACATGAAATACACGCTGCCGGGATTCCATGTTTCATCACTCCCAGACTGTAATGCGCTGCCCTTTGTCCACGGGCATCAAATGGCGTACTGACCAGACTTTAAGTCCCTGTGACGGCATCCACTTCATCTCCCATCGTTTACCGCTCTGGAGAAAAGGAAATCGTACTATTTTGTGGATATCCAGCCCTTGGAAAGTCGAGTTTTTACTACCGACATTTTCACCCCGCAAACTACACCCATATTAACCAGGATAAGTTGAAGACACGTGAAAAATGCATCAAGGCAGTTCGAGATGCTCTGAAGAGAGATGAAAGCTGTGTCGTCGGTACGGTCATCCTGTGCTCTGCGTCGATGGACTTGTGAATTTGGATGAAATAGATAACACCAACCGGGATATCAAAACGCGAAAGTTTTATATTGACTTGGCTAGGGAAGAAAAAGTGCCCATCAGGCAGGCGAAAGAATGATGATAACTTTGTCGTACTGCTTACTATCTCCTCTGACAGATGCTTTGACTTTGTTGGGAGTATAGATTTAGCATGGCACAATAACTTGTACAGAGCATTTCATAAGCCTAGTTTAATCACCGGCCAACAGGTAAACGAGTTTTTCCGGGAGGGGATATGATTGTGCTAAAAAGTCTGAAAGACACGCAGAGATCTGGTTCCCTTTAGTGCATTCACCAGTTTTCGAGAGCAATACGAAGAGCCCACGATAGGTGAAGGCTTCGAGGAAATTCGAAAAGTCAATTGGAAATTTGAAGGTACAGACGAGGAGAAGAGATTATGGTCTATGTGGTTACAGATTCATGGTAAATAATATAAGTCGGCCTCTATACGGAGGCACTAGGCATTCAATTGGAGATAGTGAGTAGATGGACAATCTCGTAGCCTTTCTGCTGCCTGCTCAGGCGTAAGGTCTCGTTGAGCTTCTGCCATGAGCTCAAAGCTATCCAGACTCTAGTGAGCAAAAGGAGTATGTCTTCAATTGCAACGCACCCTACAAGGAATTTTTTCACCGTTGCACTTCGAAGGAGTGGAGGATCAAAATGAATGTGGAGATGTGCAACACTATCGTCGTCGCTCGAACTATCAGGTTGGGGTACCGGTCGCTGGTGAATGCCCATTGAGTAGGCGAAAGGACATTGAAATAGGTTATCATAACGTGTGGTTATCTGGGAGATCATATCGGCAAAAGCGATCCTCTCAGCGTCCGTGAGCAGGGCGATAGAAGTTACATGTCTACGGTACGGCAAAACTGCGAAAACCTCAATTTCGAGCCTTTCAGTAAGGAGAAAGACTCACGAAGTATCTCAAAAGGCCAAACGGCCCACCATGGCACGAGGGCTACCCAGTGTTCGTTTTTCAAAACAATACGGCTACTCTCTTGACTGAAGTTGACCTCCGCATGAGCATATTCACAGAGAAGACAAGGACGGCCTGGTTGCAACCTATGAGTTTCATACCTTCGAGTGCAATGCTATCCGACCAACCGTGAGGGCCACACGGAGCACCGGGGCTTGTCTGCACTCCAGAGAGGGAGTATCGTTCCAAGGATGCCAATTCCTTTGCAGGGAGGGAAGGTACTTCAGAGAGAGACCATACTTGACCATGTGGATGATTGTTAGAACAACCCATGATGGCGCCCTTGTTCTGTCAACACAAAATAAGTGACATGTCGGGTACCGTGGACGGTTCAAAGGACCTCAAAAATCTGAACATATTTGATGCCCGCCTGCGAGCCTCTTTCACGATATATACGAGTCCATTCAGCAATGATGCGTTCAATCTCCGGAGGGTTCATCTGTGCCAAAGTCAAGTCATGTCGCGGGTGGAAGATAATAACATCACAGCCTCCATGGATGGGCTGACTCGTAAACATGGGGTGGGGGGGAGTAGGAGCATCAGGAGCAGGTCCAGGCAGCACCGCAGCAAAGTCATTGACAAATGAGTGGGTGTGAGTATAGAAAGGATTCCTTTGGCCTCCAGACCTCTGGTTTCCTGGGCACAAATAACAAGTAGGATCATATTCAGGGGGGATCGCCGATTGGGGCGCTTCGGTTTGACCAAGCCAAGGTCGCTTGGTACGGTGAGGAGAAACCAGGACGTGTTCGTCCAGAAGGGGATTGTCTGTAGTAATTCAGAGAAACAAACCATAAATGTCTGGGTAGATCTTACAGCGACGGTGAGGATGTGTTGTCGGGTCGAATTCCATCGCAGCGAAGCTCTCAAGTTTTTCGAATTGATCTTATCGTGCTCGGGAAGCGGCCCGGAGGTGCCGACGGCCCGCTCAGACACATTTGTTTCTTCAGTGAACCACAATGGACAAGCGTCGACGCATTGAACATTCGCCCTCACCAGTTTACAAGTTGGATGGCAATGATGACAGCTACGAGCCATACATACCCATCTCCCAGAGACGCCAGGAGAAGCTTGCCAAATACTCTTCTCTTGGTGCAAATACCGTACGTCAAAAGGCAAAACGTCTCCAAGAGGAGCAGGACGAACGAGAAGATGTCTTGAAAGAGGAGGAGAATTTGCGTGAGAAAGCAAGAAAGGAGAGGACGTTGTTACTTGAAGCCCAGGAAGTGCAGCGACGCAAGGTTACTGAAGGTCTGCTTCGCAGGGATTTATTGCAGAAACTATCCAACTCATCGCTTTAGATGCCAAGAAGACTGAGGGTGAGAAAGCCGAGGAAGTTGACAAGGAGATATTCGAGGCTATACGTAGTCGACGTAAGCTAGTGTCCGATATGGAGCTCGCAAAAGGCATTCAATATACAGAACCTTTGACAACTAGGTACTGTGTTTTGTCTTGGACTCTTTGCGAAATTCGGAATATTGAACGTTATCCAGCTGGAGGCCCCCGCGGTACGTCCGAGATAGAACTGAACAGGAACACCAGAGTTTACGCGACAAGTATCACATTCTGGCAGAAGGAGAGGATATTCCTTCTCCAATCGAACACTTTGAGGTACGTGTTCCTGAGCACCTTTGTTTTCCCTTCTCCCAGCTCATTTAATAGGACATGAAAATACCAGAGCCTATATTGGAGCATCTGAGGTCGAAACGTATCATCTCTCCTACTCCGATTCAACTACAAGGAATACCTGCTGCGTATGTACTCACGCTTCTAGATCTCACTATGTTTTGAATCATATTTAGGTTCTCAGGCCGTGATATTATTGGCATAGCGTTTACTGGTTCAGGGAAAACGTTGGCCTTTTGTCTCCCGTTGATCATGATGGCACTCGAGGAGGAGAGGAAACTTCCATTCGTCCGTGGCGAGGGACCCGTTGGTGTCATCCTGTGTCCATCTCGTGAACTTGCCAACCAGACCTATGAGAACGTGAATACATGGTGTTCAGCCTTGGCTCGAGAGGGCAAATACCCACAGCTCAATTCTCTTCTCTGTATAGGAGGTATCTCTATGAACGAGCAAAGCCACGTTTTGAGCAAAGGAATTCATATAGTTATTGCAACGCCAGGTCGTTTGATCGACATGCTCGAGAAGAAAAGATTTACTTTTAACAATTGCAAATACCTCTGTATGGACGAAGCTGACAGGATGATTGATCTTGGGTTTGAAGATGACGTCCGTAATATCATTAGCTTTTTCAAGGTGAATTCTGTCTCCAGCAGCCTTGAAATTTCATTCACTATGCTTATGTGCTATCATAGCGCCAACGGCAGACTCTTTTATTCTCGGCGACGATGCCACGTAAAATCCAGGACTTTGCAAGGGAATCTCTGATTAAACCTGTGCTGGTAAACGTTGGTCGTGCCGGCGCTGCCAATCTGGACGTGCTTCAAGTGGTAGAATATGTGAAGCAAGAAGCGAAGATGGTATATCTTCTTGAATGTTTGCAGAAGACTCCACCACCGGTTATAATCTTCAGTGAGAATAAGAACGAGGTTGATGGTGGGTCGCTATACAGGTCTTTCTCTTTTTTTGCTCTGATGTCCGTCTAGATATACAAGAGTATTTGTTACTCAAGGGGGTCGAGGCTGTGGCTATTCACGGATCGAAATGTATGTCACGTTCCAGGAAGACTTAGACTACCTTGTTGACGACCTTCTAGCGCAGGAGGAACGCCAGTATGCGATCAAGGCTTTCAAGTCAGGATCGAAGGATGTCATGGTAGCATCAGGTGTTGCCTCCAAAGGGTTGGATTTCAATGAAATCCAACACGTCATTATTTTCACGATGCCTAAGGAAATTGAAGATTACGTGCATCAGATAGGCCGCACAGGGCGTAGTGGGAAAACCGGGATTGCTACTACGTTTGTCAATATGAACACACCGGAACAAACGTTGCTGGACCTCAAGTATCTGTTGATTGAAGCTGGTCAAAAGCAAGCATCTATGTTGATTACGTCTATTATCCCTCTCACCATCAATCTTCCAGGGTGCCACCGTTCTTAGCATCTATCGATGATCCCCGCATCGCACAAGGTGGTTTCCTGAAGGGTTGTCCCGTGTGTGGAGGTATGTCATTAGTTAATAAATGCTCAGAGTATGTGCAGACAAGCGATTGCTTGGTTAGGTCTTGGTCATAGTATATCAAATTGCCCGAAGCTTGAAGAGACTCAACGTAGGCAAATGGCGTCACATCGAAATGTGGATGGAGGAGGTTATTAAGCTATCATTCACTTTACAATAATCTGGGCCAGGTTAGGCAGGCTATTTTCATACCTTCTGACTGTTGTTTTGATGTGTATCAGCAGGAACATGAGTTCTGGACCTGCAATGTCAAATTTTGTGCTATGGCTAGTGGTACTACGATATTCGACAGTTTATGACCGGTATGGTCAAGACCGACTGTCTTCTGTATGGTCGACTCCAATGGCCTGTCATCCTATTGCTTCAGAATCATGATATCAGAGTAATAACACAACGTGTTCGAGTTGCATACTAGACATGAACGACTCGACGACTGAACTGGACACGAACAAAGGCCTAAGAACAATCGCGTGGTGGTGGTCGACTGCTACTGCATCTATCCTCGGTAGGAACACACTAGACAATTGTGATGGACGATTCCTGGCGTGATCCTCCATTGTCAAGATGGTATGGTTCTAGATGAGATGATATAGGTGATTCAGCATGGTGAGAGAAGGACTGAGGGGAAGAATTGTCCTGGAGCACCATGCTTTGGAAATTGTTTCCTCTGATATACGAGCTACATGACATTTCAAGCATAATAGGAATGAAACTTGGTTCCCATACGCCTGGAAGTCATGATAGATGAAGGATATGTTAGACGACAATTCTCCATGAGTACGGTTATGAGAAAGCGAAGTCAGCCATTCATTCAATATACATCGTAGATGAAATGTTCCGTAAATCATGGCAGAGCAATCAGTCAGGTCGGTTGGTATGCAAAACGAGTATGCAACTCCGCTACACCCACTGGAGGCACTGCCATGGATACCCTAGAGGTTGTATTAGTGGCAGTGCGAGGATGCTGGAATAGAACAAACATACTGATGCTGTATGCAGGTCTGGGCGAAGCGATCCCGGTTTGATTCGAATGATTTGGTGACTTCATCCGAGGCGTCAGCCACGATTGCGTTGAACTCAACATAATCTAAGCCGATATGCGAGTGAGGAGACTGTACTGGGAGATTCCAGCTTACCTCGAGGGCAGTTATAGCATAAGTCTTGAATAAGCGCTTCGCTAATTACTCTTGACCTGTTCTGAAGACCAGTTTCCATCATGATCTTTGACGATATGTTTGTAAAGGATCAGACAAGTCATAAGCACAATGTCATACCTGATTTCGAAGGTTATCCAGCTTGTTATACAGTTGTAGCATAGAAGAAGGGAAAGGTACTCCTTCACTCGACCTAAGCGAAGATTGCCCTGACGATGATCCAGCCGCCTTCGGCCCCTCGTCGGGAAATGATTCAATAGGGTCGTCACCGATCGACCCCGCTGCTCGTCGCTTTCCTTTGTTCTGGAGCTCCTGGTTCTGCTTTGACGGTTTCATAGCTTTCGGTGGCGGGGGTCGCCACTCGACCTCAAAACTCTTATTTCTCTTGAAAGATGACGCAAAAGAACCATGCTATGGAAACTTTCAGTTCGCAATCGGACTTTGAATAAG